>Ga0233439_10000019_pt1:0-247500 | contig 256875 bp, 225 predicted proteins | sample SI_123_September_6_FD_182713 | JGI IMG/M metagenome (GOLD analysis project Ga0233439, IMG submission 182713) | Seawater microbial communities from Saanich Inlet, British Columbia, Canada - SI_123_September2016_100_MG | ecosystem: Environmental > Aquatic > Marine > Inlet | place...
AACACTCCAAAACTTCTAAAACTGTAAAGCCACTAGTATATATAGATAGGGGGTGGCATGGCCTCCTGCATACCCCCAAGTTTTTGCTACATTTTGTGCTACACTTTGAGTGTTTTAGGCGGTTCTGTCACCGTTGTAGGCCAGAGAATACGGCGTTTAAAAAGTGGGTTCGACTCCTGCCTCTTCCGCCAAATTATTGTCTTCCCCGGTTATACTCCTCCTATCCGTCATTCTCACTGCCATACTCAATAACCTTGTTCCGTTGCTGTTCTGAAAACCAGAATACTGAATAATGTGACAGGAAGAATGAGAAAGCAGCTTGAACAGATTTGATCGGCTTTTGCTTGATCTTAAAGGCTGCTATTGTTGCGGCTGCGAAAAATGAACTAGTAGCTAAGGGTGAGTTAGAGATGATAAATATTTTATTCATTGAGCATGATGGAACAGAACATCCTGTTGAAGTTAAAGCTGGAGGCTCGGTGATGCAGGCAGCGGTTAGCAATGGCGTGCCGGGGATTGATGCAGATTGCGGAGGCTCCTGTTCCTGCGCTACTTGCCACGTTTATGTCGATAGTGAGTGGATTGATAAGCTCGAAACTATTGGTCCAACTGAAGAGGCAATGTTAAGCCTCAGTACGGACCGTCAAGAAACCTCACGACTTTCCTGCCAAATTCCAGTGGCAGAAAATCTCGATGGTCTAGTGGTAAAAACTCCGGAATTCCAGTTCTAGATAAGCTGCGTAGGATCCGAAAGTGCAGGGCTAGAGAGCTTCAGATAATTGAATTCTTGTAAGTGTTTGATATGAAGAATTGACCAATGAGTTTTAGGAAAGATGACAGAAAATATTATTCAGGGAAAGAAGAAGCCCAGTAAATGGAGCATGGTAGGAAAGGATGCCTCGTCTATGCCGTTGAAGGACATTGACTTGTCTCATCCCGGGATCTGGCAGGCTAACGAGTATCTGCCATTCCTGGCGAGGCTACGCAAGGAAGACCCTGTCCACTATTGTGAGAATTCTGCGGTCGGCTCCTATTGGTCTGTAACCAAGTACAAAGACATAATGGAAGTGGATACGTCTCCGCAGATTTATTCTTCAGAGCCTACAATCGGTATGGTCGATACTTTCGAAGAATTCAGCTTCCCTGCATTCATCTCCATGGACCCGCCTAAACATGATGAGCAGCGAAAAGTAGTTCAAGGAGTGGTTGCTCCGGCAAATCTTAAAAATCTCGAAGGGCTGATACGGCAGCGAGTGTGCAATATCCTTGATAGCCTGCCGCTTGAAGAAGAATTTGATTGGGTAAATAGAGTGTCTATTGAGTTGACCACGCAGATGCTGGCTACTCTTTTTGATTTTCCTTTTGAGGATAGATATAAACTCACTCGCTGGTCAGACGTGGCCACTGCTATTCCCGGCCATGGTGTTATTAATTCAATTGAAGAGCGTTGGGAATCTATGGAGGAGTGTCTTGCTTACTTCACCCGACTGTGGAATGAGAGGATAAACAAAGAGCCAGGCAATGACCTGGTTTCCATGCTTGCCCATGGAGAATCTACAAGAAATATGCCGCCTACGGAATTTCTAGGGAATATCATACTTTTGATTGTTGGGGGCAACGACACAACACGAAACTCCATTTCGGGTGGAGTCCTCGCTCTTAATGAATTTCCCGATGAGTACGAGAAATTAAGGCAAGACCCAAGTTTGGTGAAAAATATGATTTCTGAAATCATTCGGTGGCAAACTCCTCTTGCGCATATGCGTCGCACTGCAAAAACTGACGCTGTACTTGGGGGTAAGCAGATCAAGGCTGGCGATAAAGTTGTAATGTGGTATGCCTCGGGAAATCGCGATGAGGAAGTAATTGATCGGCCCGATGTTTTTTGGATTGACCGGCCTAATGTGCGGCAGCACCTCTCCTTTGGTTTTGGTCTGCATCGATGTATGGGTAATAGATTGGCCGAAATGCAATTGAGCATTCTCTGGGAAGAGATAATGCAACGTTTCCACAAAGTAGAAATTGTGGGCGATGTCGAGAGAGTGTATTCCAGTTTCGTTAAAGGCTATACACGGATGCCTGTGGTGCTTCATCCAAAGTAGGTCATTTTCCATTCTTTCTTGTTGCTCTCCCCGAGTAATCCTTCTTCATTAGGTTCCAATTCAGATTGCTGACGGTTTGACACAGGTCAAGCTGTAGTAGCCTCGTACTGCTATGTTTGAGAGGTAAAATTCCTGCTAAGCTCGTCCTTTACGATTACTCGCTTCAGGGTTGTAGTCATTCTCTGAAAATATTGTTTATAGATTAGAAGTATCGATATCCGGAGATTCTCATGTTTGAAGCTGCCGAAGTTGGGCGAACCCTTAGTAAAAAAGATTTCAAACAGCTAGAGCCAGAGGTGCATAATCTTTTTTTGCAATTGCAAAGACGTCTTCGTGAGTCGGACAAGACGCTGGTAGTAATTATCGCTGGCGTAGAAGGGGCTGGAAAAGGAGAAGTAGTAGACAAGATAAATCGATGGTTTGATACAAGAGATGTGCAGACCCATGCCTATTGGGACGAAACTGATGAGGAGAGCCAGAGACCAAGGTATTGGAGGTTTTGGCGAAACCTCCCCATGCGCGGCACCATTAGTGTCATGTTTGGCTCCTGGTATACCAGACCCATTGTTGATCGAGCGTTTGGCAAACTGGATGAAGCTGAGCTTGATCAACAACTGAAAAAAATATCAGAGTTAGAGCGAACATTAAGCGATGGAGGAACAATCTTTGTAAAACTGTGGTTTCACTTATCGAAGGCAGTGCAACAACAGAGACTGGAGGAAGATGTAAAAATCAGTAAGTTCAAGAAATCACCTCTCTTGGAAAAGTTTTCTAAATCCTATGACAAATTCGCCAAGATTTCAGAAAGAGCACTTCGGCTTACCGACAGTGGATGTGCACCATGGAATATCATTGAAGCTAGTGATGCAAGATATAGAGATATATCAGTTGGAAACATTGTTATCTCTGCCCTGCAAGAAGGGCTGCTCAGCAACGAACCCGAAAATACCAAAATTTCTGAAACCAATACGGTGGAAGCTTCATCCGCTATAAAAAATGCTCTGGCCAGCAAATCCTCCACAATTACGGTTCTTGATACCATTGACCTTAGTCAAATACTCACAGAGTCCGATTACAATAAGCAGCTCGACCAACTGCAGCTTCGATTGCATAAATTGGCTTGGCAGATGTATGCAGAGAAACGAAACGCCTTGATGCTATTCGAAGGTTGGGACGCTGGTGGTAAAGGCAGCGCTATTCGCAGGGTTACTTCCGCTATCGATGCCAGATTGTATAGGGTGATTCCCATTGCAGCCCCGACCGATGAAGAAAAAGGGCACCATTATCTCTGGAGATTTTGGCGGCACATACCCCGTGCCGGTTATATGACCATCTATGACAGGTCTTGGTATGGCAGGGTGTTAGTGGAAAGAGTTGAAAAATTTGCCAAGCCCCATGAATGGTTGCGCTCTTATCAGGAGATAAATGACTTCGAGGAGCACCTTGTGGATCATGGTATGGCGCTCTTTAAATTCTGGATACATATCAGCCCAGAGGAGCAATTACGACGATTCAAGGAGAGAGAGAAAGATCCACGCAAGCAGCATAAAATTACTGATGAGGATTGGCGCAATCGAGAAATGTGGGAGGACTATAAGCAGGCCGTAAATGATATGGTGGCTCACACTAGTACCGATAGAACTCCCTGGACAATAGTGGCGGGGAATAGCAAGTTATTTGCTCGAATTCAAATTCTTGAAACAATATGCGAGGGCTTGGAAAAAACTCTCTCAACGGAGAAAAAATGAGTAGTGGAGTTTTTATTCTTCGTCGGGTACTGTTAAATAGAACAAGCAATCCTTGCGGGCGATTTCCGGATTTGTTGTGACCATAAACAGCTTTAAAATTTTCTTCGGATAGAGCTCACCTTCTCTCAATTCGAAATATTCTCCAATCAATTCCCGTCCTTCCATATCCTTCGCTGTAAGGTTTTGTTCGATATCTCCGTAAACAAATCCCAATCTGGAATCAGGGGTGACGAAGCCGAAATTGAAATGCTCTATTTCGGGCAGCAGAGTTACACCATCTTCTAGCAAGCAATGATCTCCATAGGCTATTTCGCTTCCCTCTTTCAGTTCGAGGCGAATTGGATTGTGGAAGAATTCCAGAGACATATCTGTGTGACCTACAGAGAGAACGTCATCGTAGGTTAGGTATCTGCCAAGACCTTCGGTGACCATGAGATTCGATTCAGGATCCTGAACGCCGCCACACTCAATAGTAACGGTCGGCATCATGGTCTCGCTAATTTCCATTAGAGCTCCCAGAGAGAGATCAGTGACAATCATACGGTGAGTGAATAAAGACACCAGCGCATCATGAGTGGAATCCATGAAGGTTGTAACACCGAAGGAAGGGCTCGAGCCCGATGTGTTATGGATATCAATAACACACTCTGGATGTATGGTCTTCAAAGACTCAATAATTTCTTTCGCCAGATGATCTTGTTCGGTTTCGCCGAAGGGAGATTTGAAACAGCGATTTAGATCTTTATGATGGGGAAGCATTCTGTATATGAAGCCGGGAGCCTGCTTAGCCGCATCGACACTTCCGATATAGATGTGTATATCGACAGCGGGCTTCAGGCCCAGCCGTAGAATTTCATAAACACCGTGCAAGCCTGAAGGTTCGTTACCATGAAGCAGGGTGACTACTGCGCGGCTACGACTACGATCTTTTCCAGTTATCTTGATGTGGGTCGGCCCCGAGAGTAGATGCAAAAATTCAACACTACTCTCGCCAACCTCATTCGGTGCTGGGTTATTCCAGACATTTAGTTGCGGATTTAAGCCAGCGTTGTTGCTCGTTGTTATTGTCGGGTGAGTCATCGCTGCTAGCGCCACTGAGCGACAGGAATATTTTTGGCGCTATTGGTTCGATACTGAGAAAACATTTCAAATAATGCTTCTCGCTTATGCATATCTTTTCGTAATTCTTGCAGTTTGTTCAATTGCCACTGGGCTCCGGTTTGTTTTGTTGAGAGTCGTTCTTCGATTACCTTTAGTAAAGGTTGGAAGTCTGAAGGGATAAATCCCATTGACTCTAATTGCTCCGGCAGTTGAGGAAGTAGCTCTTGTATGATGTCAGCAACAGGCCGGTATTGAGGTTCACTTTGAAATCGAGAAGGCCAGAACAACTCTGCATCCATGCCTTTTTTCGCTGCTCGATAGAAATTAGCGGTACAGTAAGTAAAAGGTATTGCTGGTAACAATTCTTTAATTCCTGGCTGCATGAGTTTGGCTAAGCCAATCGCGAGAGCAGCATTTGCCAGCATGTCGACTATGCTCGGTCCTGCAGGTAGTGAACGAAGCTCGATTCGTAAATGACCTCCATCGGCTGGGTCATAGACAGGCCGGTTCCAGAGCCAAATAGATCCCTGATGTAATCGTAATTCGTGTAATTTCGGAATGCCTCCACTCTGGATAACTGCCATTGGATCTTCATCTGAGCAATCTGGCAGTATTGGGCGATAGAGAAACGCAGCTTCTTCGAATAGCTCAATCGCACTCTCTCGTAACCAGTTGTTTCCAAAATTTACCCTCGCTGGAATAGGGTTAAGGGAATCCTGTGGCCGGCAATCGATTGATTGTTTGAACAGTGGGATTCGGGTTTCTTGCCAAAGCCTATGACCAAACAAGGTAGGTGAATTTGCAGCCATCGCTACTACGAGAGGGGTAACCAGTTGCACGGCATTGTAAAAATCAGCAAATTCTTTCGGTGGGACTCTGAGATGCACTTGAAAGGAAGTATTTGCCCCTTCTAGCGTTACGTCATCCATGGCTAGCTGTAAAGTTTCATCGCCCTCGATGGCTATTGTAAATGGTCCTCCGCGAATATCGGTCAGTTCCTTAGTCAGCGCTTCAAACCTCCCCAGCTTGGTCATTGCGTGATACCCGATATCAGATTGTTCTAGCGTTGGGAGGATGCCTACAGGAACGACGCTTCCATTCCACTGCGCTGCGCAGGCATTAACTTTGTCAATTGCCGCTTGTGCTTCTATTTCGGTTTTTGAAAAACAGCTGTCTTTCAAAAGAACCGGACTGAAGTTGTATTCAAGGTTGTAGCGGTTGAGTTCAAGAGTCAGCTGCGGGTCATTGAGCTCAGCAATGATTTCTTGATTCAAATAGAGAGGCCGTCCTTCTGGATCTACAATATATAGCTCTAACTCAGCACCAAATGAAAGTTCCCCTTCGCCAAAATCTGGTCTGGCAAGTAAGGACTCCAGAGCCTTTATGTTTGAACGAAGTCGATTACTGAAGTTACTAAAATCCTGTTCAGTAAAACTGGTGTTTTCGATTTCCAGACCCATATGAGCGACCTTTTATAGTTGCCTGTTGTTTTGTTAATCGGTTCAAGTGAGCAATGGAATGCATCCTGCTGATTCAAACTATAACTTTCTACTAAAACAAAGCTGCTTCTCTCAAGAGTAGCAGCTTTGTTTTCATCAGGTAAAGAGAGTTGATCGCGCTCGAAGAGCCTTCAATTGAATGCTTCTTAGCGTTCTGCCGTAGGTGATAGTTCACCGAAGATATTCATGGTTGGCAGATCGGGCTTGAAGTCAATGTGGCAAGACTCGCAAATATCTACAATTTCGTCGCCAGCCCTGGAAATTAGCTCAATGTCTTGGGAGCGGGCCGCGTTGACAGCGCGTGCAGCGGCTGCAGACAGTTGTTCGGAGTACTCCTGCCATTCGTTACGTTGGGTCCAGGCTTCGTCTGCTGGACCTGTGCCCGGTATTGATAGAAGAGAGCCCCCTACTTGTAGTTGACGAGCAAGGTGTTCCAATTCTCTCCAGTCGCGATCATTGGTGGGGTTGTTCCAGGCGGCAATCCAAATAGGATCAGCTGAGTGATTAATCAGTGATGCCATTACTTCATTTATACTGATGGGCAGCCTCAATTCCTCCGTATTCTCTGGCGCCTCGTTGCATGCTACCAAAGCAATAGTGCTGATCATTATAGTAATTAGTTTTGTACAGTTCCAAATAGACATTTTCACGCTCCTAATCAATTTTACACCTTCAGTCTGCTCCGTTAACTATGAAGGCGCAATTAATTCCGAGAGAGTGATTGACCCACATCAATAGCGGCATGGAGAACAATTGGAGAGCAGTTATTTTCCGAAAACATTCTCTTTCTCAGTTCTAAGAAATCGGATATTTCCATCTCTTCGGGTAAAGCCGATACTGTCAAAATACTCCAATATTTCGATACAAAGATTACGGCCGATTCCAGACTCGTCGCGAAATCCAATAACTGAAAACCCGTCTTCGTCATTCTGTTCTGCAGCTAGCTTCTCGGTAAATTCTGCGAGGGACATGATTGTCTCAGGAAGATAGTACCTATTATCGGCAACTTTAATCAGAGTGCCTGCCTTGGCTGATTGCCTAAGAATTCGATCTAGAGCAGAGAGGGGAATTCCTGTACTTTCAACTAGCTCTCTTGTGCGGGGCGCGACATTGCCAGCTTTCAAAAGAATGGGTCTAATCTTTTCCAGAAAATCCGTTTCTTCTTTGCTAAGAGAGATTGCATGGCCGGGAAGGTGAAGCAGGGTGCCTGTTTGCTTTACAGAGTGCTCTGTTTGTAATCTTGTCAGTAAACTGTGAAAGAGTTTATGGGGGCCAGAAAAACCAACCGCTCTACTTAGAGCAGGTTCACTAATTCCTTGTTGGTTACTGAATTGCGAGTGGAAAACTTCTATCTGAGTAAGAATTTCCTGACAATATTGATGATAGAAATTTTGATGCAGTAGTATGGATTGAGACCGATCTTGTAAATTCAGCTCTACAAATTGAATACCGATGTTTTTTAATTTGAGAACAAGGTTTTCCAGTGCAGAAGACATTAGGTTTCTGGAAAGGGTGAAGTTTTCCAAATCCACTCCGTTGGGCTGCAGCTCTACGAGTGATGTCAGAGCATCCAGTGGATTCTGGTCCATGGCCTGCAAAACCCTTAAACGCATCTCACTGCTTCTACTCTTGCGTGGTACGAAGATATCGATTACTTCTCCACCGCCGATTGTATCTTGAGAAGCCGGGTCCCGAATTATGAATCGGTCACCGTATAGGGTATTCATGGGTTCATGGCATTTTATTTGATAAATATTCTCATCATCCTTGCTTAGCTTTCTTATGGTGACAACATGATGTGATGCTCCCAGAAAAAGGTGGTACTGAGCGTTGCTGCGTAGCTTACCCTCGCTATCTGTGAGATTAAGTCTTGCATCTATTCTGTTGACGGGGTTAAAAATAGCCTCGGCCAAGATCCAGTCGCCGCGGCTGAGTTGTTTGTGATCAATATTTATATTTAGCGCAACCCGTGTTCCTTTTTCAGCTGTTTCCAGATCATTCTCGTCCAATCGAATTCCACGAATTTTGCACTTGGCAGATGTAGCACTGTGGATAAACTCGCTTTCTTTCGCTGCCGAACCTGATCTCACCGTGCCAGTAACTACAGTTCCAATGCCTTTAACGCTGAAACTTCGATCCACCAGGAATCTGAAATGTTCTCCATAGCGCTTAGAGGCTGAATCATCGAGTTGTTCGGTTTCTTCTACAATCATGGAGCAGAGGTGGCTTTTGAGTTCGGCTATTCCGGTGCCTTCAGTATTGGAAATTTCAAATACGGGTGAGTCCACGAGCATGGTATGGGATATCAGGTTTTCAACTTCTTGCTTGACTGTAGAGACCCTGGAATCATCACAGCGGTCGATTTTTGTTAAGGCGACAGCGGCTCGGGAGACATTTAGGAAATCCAGAATAGCGAGATGTTCTCTTGTCTGTGGCATGATCCCGTCGTCTGCTGCTATTACCAGAAGAGCGGCATCAACTGCGGCAACGCCGGCGAGCATATTGTTGATAAAGTCTGTGTGGCCGGGCACATCCACAAACCCAAGCGTATGAGTATTGTTCTTATCTTCGGAAGAAAAATGGAGATAGGCGTAACCCGGCACAATAGTAAGTCCGCGTTTCTTCTCCTCTTCGAGTCGGTCCGTATTGGTGCCAGTAAGTCTGCCGACGAGGGATGTTTTTCCGTGATCGACATGTCCAGCCGTTGCAATAATCAGCGTGCTGGAGTGGCTTGATTTGGAATTAATGTCAGACATAGGCAATGCTACCAATTGATATGGCAGGCTACTCTTTTCTTCTCTAGTTTAGATATTTACTCAGGGAACACTGCTGCGATTGAATTTCACTATGAAATAAATCATGGTTGCGACAATCAAGCCTGCTATCAAGAAGCCTGCATTCAGCATGCCGCTGCTCAAGTTTACTATCCCGTAACCTAATGAGCCGGTAATCAGCGCGTAGTAGGCGAAAGGCAGCAAGGTCTTTCTAATTACAGCACCTTCTTTTCCTATCAATCCCACAACTGCAGAGGCAGCCACAACATTGTGTACGCAGATTATGTTACCGGAAGCTCCGCCAACAGCTTGTAGTGCAACTATCCAGGTTGGGTCAACCAATATGCGTTCACCGACACCAAATTGGAATAATGAAAACATCATATTGCTTACTGTATTACTGCCCGCGACAAATGCGCCCAGGCCGCCAATAAATGTGGAGAAGAATGGCCATGCAGATCCGGTGAGATTAGCTACACCTTCAGCGAGTGCTATGGGCATCTGTTCATAACCGGCAGCACCACCGCTGGAGTTTATAAATACCTGAACCATCGGCACGGTGAATACTAGTGCAGTAGATGCAGGAATAAGTGTTTTCAGGGAAGACTTAAAAGCATACTTGTATTCTGAACCTTTTAACCCGTGCAGGAGAATTGTAATCAGTGAAACAATAATAAATATGGTACCCGGCGACCACAGAGGTTGAAATGATGCAGTGATATCACTACCAAAAATTCCTTCCCAAGACCAAGTGATGAATTGATTTGCGTGACGCAAATACTGCTCCAGATCCAATGCGCGGAGTCTTGTAATGATAAGAAGGCCAGCAACAAACAGATAGGGCGACCATGCCTTAACGATGCTCATCAATGGCTTATCTGCGTCTTGTGGGTCTGCATTGCCTTGAAGTGTTCCTGTCCATTCTTCTTCCCAGTCTTCCTTGTCTTCAAAATTCCAGACTTCATCAGCAGCTGGAATTAAGAACCCAGCCTTGGCAGTACTCACAACAATTGCGAGACCTATCATGCCTCCAAACATTGAAGGGAATTCAGGCCCTAAGAATCGAGCAACCAAGTAGTAGGGAATTGTCATGGAAAATGCAGCGAAAAGTGCGAACTTCCAGACTCGGAAGCCGTCGGCAAAAGATCGATCCTTGCCGAAGAAGCGGGTCATTATTCCGGCGACGAAAAGGGGAATAAAAGTGCCAGCTATAGCATGGAGTAATGCAACCTTAGCAGCGATAAAGCCAAGAAATTCATCCCATTCAGCATAACCAAGGCTCAAAGCATAACTAGCCATCGCTGGGTCAGCAGACAGGCCAGTATTTACTCCTACCAGAATAGGGGTACCCATAGCGCCAAATGAAACCGGTGTGCTTTGGATAATCATGCCGGCGACTACAGCGGCCATAGCGGGAAACCCCAAGCCCACCATAAGAGGCACAGCAACGGCTGCTGGAGTTCCGAATCCGGCAGAGCCTTCAATAAATGAGCCAAATAACCAGGCAATGATGATGACCTGGATTCTACGGTCAGGTGTTATATCTGAAAAACCCTGTCTAATGGCGCGAATGGCGCCACTTTGCTGCAAGGTGTTCAGCAGCAATATCGCTCCAAAAATTATGTAAATCAGGGTGCCTGCTACCCAGAGCCCATTTGCGCTTGCCGCAAGTACTTTGTTGCCGGGGACTTGCCAGACAAAAAGAGCGAGTGCTGCGGCCACTATATAGGCTATGGGCATGGCTCGACTTGCTGGCCATCTTAGGACTACGAGAAAGATTGCAACCGAGATAATTGGGAGTAGGGATAGAAATGCAAGAACGCTGCTGCTCATAATTTTTCTTCTTTTTTTTAATAGAGAGCGGACTTTCAGCTTATCAGATAAATTCCTGACAGAAAAACCCAATTCCTGATGATCCTTCGCTGATTTGGGCAAAGCTGGGAAATGGACTGAAATTCGGTTCCCCTTAGGCGAATATAAGTGGAATAATGGGTCCATCGACTCTCTACCTAGAGAGTTCCCTGATTGAACTCTTCAGTAATTATTTAGGAGAAAGACTATGGAAATCTCAACTATCGTAGTGCTGGTGATTATTGCAGCCCTCTTTTTTTACGTAATAGGGATATATAACCGCCTGGTTAGCTTAAAGAATAGATATCAGAACGCGTTCGCACAGATTGAGGTTCAATTAAAGAGGCGTTATGACCTCATTCCCAATCTGGTAGAAACAGCAAAGAGCTACATGAAGCACGAGAGGGAAACACTCGAGGCTGTAATATCTGCTAGAAATTCTGCAGCGGCGGGTCTTGCAGCTGCGGCTGCCGATCCAGGCAATGCTGCGGCGATGTCTGAGCTGATCGGCCAAGAAGGGGCTTTAGCTGGAGCGATGAGCAAGTTTAACGTCGTTATGGAAGCCTATCCTGATTTAAAGGCTAATCAGAATATGATGCAGCTCAGCGAAGAGCTTACAGCCACTGAAAATAAAGTAGCATTCTCCAGACAAGCTTTTAATGACCAGGTCATGGCATTTAATACTTACAAGCAGTCGTTTCCTCCAGTAGCAGTTGCTGGAATTTTTGGTTATGGGGCTGATGCAAGTTTGTTGGAATTTGAAGACAGTGCAGAAATTCAGGAAGCGCCAAAAGTTTCGTTTTAATTAGCGAGAAAAAGTGACTATCACTATATGAATTTCTTTGAGTCGCAAGATACAGCTCGCCGAAACACGGGGAAACTCATCCTGTTGTTTTCTCTTGCCATATTCTCTCTAATCATAGTGACCAATTTGTTGGTTATGGTGGTTTTCGGTTTTGCTGGCTCGGGGATTGATAGCGTCTCAACGACACAAGCTATTACCTTCAATTGGGAAACTTTTTTGTGGGTTGGTGTTGCTGTTACTTCTGTTGTGCTTCTGGGTAGTCTTTATAAAATAAGCGCCTTATCTGGAGGAGGGGCGAGAGTCGCAGAGATGATGAATGGGCGGCTGCTTGTTCAAGGAACCCAGGATTTGCAGGAAAGAAAAATCCTGAATGTTGTAGAAGAAATGGCTCTTGCATCCGGTACGCCGGTACCACCTGTTTATCTTATGGAGGAGTCAGGTATTAACGCCTTTGCCGCAGGATTTTCTCCAAGTGATGCGGTAATTGGGATTACTCGTGGCGCTATTAAAACCCTTAGTCGAGACCAGCTACAAGGCGTAGTGGCTCACGAATTTAGTCACATCTTACATGGTGACATGCGAATAAATATTCGACTTATCGGAGTGCTTCACGGAATTATGGTCCTGGGCCTGATTGGTTACTATTTGCTCCGAGGCGGGGTTTATAGTCGCCGCTCAAAGGAATCAGGAGGGATTGTTTTTCTCGGAATTGGCCTTGTTGCAATTGGTTTCGTAGGAACGTTTTTCGGGAATCTCATTAAGGCGGCAGTAAGCAGACAGAGGGAATTTCTGGCAGACGCTTCCGCTGTTCAATTTACACGCAACCCTGATGGCATAGGTGGCGCGTTGATGCAGATAGCTACCCATTCACAACATTCCTATCTAGATAACCCCAATGCTGCTGAAGTTTCCCATGCTTTATTTGAGGAAGGAAGAGTGTCGCCGTTGAGCGGGCTCTATGCTACTCACCCACCTTTAGATAAACGAATTAGTGCGATACTGCCGAATTGGGATGGCGAGTATGTAACAAACCGGTCATTCACTCCTGAGGAACCGGTGAAGAAGGAAGATTCGGGGACTGTGCAAGATAATATGAGCGCAATTTTGACCGGATCAATTTTAGCGGGATCGAGCCTGCTTGATCAGGTTGGTAACCCTGATGCTCAACATTTGAAACATGCCCATGAGGTGCTAGGTCGAATTCCCAAGTCGTTTTTGGAAGCGGCTCATGAGCCCCACGGTGCTCGCGCCTTAGTTTATTGTCTGGTACTACACGGAAATGAATCGACTAGCCAGCAGCAACTCGACCTACTGAGTCGTCAGGCAGACGATGGTGTTTATGACGAATTGCTTAAGCTAGAAGAAAAGAGGGATGTGCTAGAGGCTGATTTTCGATTGCCTTTGATCTCTATTGCACTCTCTAGCCTGCGTCAATTGTCTGAAAACCAGTACGAGTTATTCAAGCGTAATTTCAACGAGCTGATTCTGCTAGATAAGAAAATCAGTTTAATGGAATGGTCTCTGCAGAAAATTATTTTTCATAATCTTGATCAGGTATTCAAACATTCACCGACTATGCTTTTCGGAAAGAAAAATATTAGGGGCTGTGCCGATTCAGTTTCAATACTATTTTCCCTCTTAGTTCAATCTTCTGAGCAGGATGGAATTACAGCAGAGCAGGCATTCGAAAAAGGCTCCTTGGAATTAGACCTTAATTTGGATATCCGCAATGTAGGTACTTTGGGATTTGAAGATTTCAATAGCGCTTTGGATGAACTGGCTCTGATAAAGCCACTCCAAAAACCCGCTCTTTTAAAAGCTTGTCTGGCTTGTATCAGCGCGGATGGAAAGTTTGCAGCAATAGAAGTTGAATTGTTAAGAGCGGTGTCGGCGACATTGGATTGCCCAATGCCGCCGATCAAACTTTAGCTGTTGCGCAATTTAGCCTGAGCTGCCGCCAAGCGAGCGATAGGTACTCTAGGCGGTGAACAACTCACGTAATCGAGACCTGCTTTGTAACAGAACTCGATGGAATCTGGATCTCCAGCATGCTCCCCACAGATACCAAGCTTGATGTCGGGCTTTGTTGAGCGTCCTTTTTCTACTGCAAAGTCGATTAGTTTTCCTACACCTCGACGGTCGAGGCTTGCGAAAGGATTCTTGTTGTAGATTTCCTTGGATTGGTACTGATCGTAGAAAAGCCCCATATCATCTCGGCTTAAGCCTAGTGCAGTTTGAGTCAAATCATTAGTGCCAAAACTGAAGAAGTCCGCTTCTTTTGCAATTTCATCAGCAGTGATTGCAGCTCGTGGAACCTCTATCATTGTGCCTACTAGATAGTTGATACGAACTTTGCGTTTTTTCATTACTTCCTTGGCAACTTTATGAACTATTTTCAGCTGGTCTGCCAACTCCTCTCGAAATCCGACAAGAGGAATCATAATCTCTGGCTGTACCTTGATTTTCTTCCCACTCTTGAGAACTTGAGCGGCAGCCTCAAAAATAGCGCGTGCCTGCATTTCAGTAATCTCAGGGTAGAGAATACCAAGTCGACACCCTCGACAGCCAAGCATAGGGTTCTCTTCATGAAGAGCCTTAATTCGCTCGATGACAAAATCGAATGGTACATCTAGTTTCTCCGCCAATTGACGTCTAACAACATCATCATGGGGAAGAAATTCATGTAGCGGAGGGTCCAAGAGACGGATGGTGACGGGTCGACCATTCATCGCCTTGAAAATACCTACGAAATCCTTTCTCTGAAATGGCAGTAATTTCTTTAAGGCTGAGCGACGTTGAACTTCATCCACCGCGAGAATCATCTGCCGCATATAGTCAATTCGTTCGCCTTCGAAGAACATATGCTCAGTTCTGCACAAGCCTATCCCTTCAGCTCCGAACGCAACTGCCTGTTTGGCCATGGACGGAGTATCTGCATTTGTTCTGATGTTCATGGAGCGATGTCGATCTGCCCATTTCATTACAGTCTGGAATAGTTCATAGGTATAGCTTTTGGATGGTTTTAGACCGCCATCCAAAACTCGCTTGACCTCTGAGTCAGCACTCTCGATCATTCCTTGGTAGATCAGCCCGGTGCTGCCGTCGATAGAAATATAGTCTCCTTCCTGGAGAGTTATTCTTCCAGCCGTGAGGGTCCTCTTTTCATAATTTATGCTTATTTCTCCTGCCCCGCAGATGCAAACCTTGCCCAGTTGACGAGCAACGAGAGCAGCATGAGACGAAACACCTCCACGAGACGTGAGGATGCCTTGAGAATAGAGCATGCCTTTAAGGTCATCTGGAGAGGTCTCAGTACGACAAAGCACGACTTTATTACCTTTGCGTGTTTCAAGCTCAGCATTGGCTGCTGTAAAGGCAATGCGACCAGTTGCAGCGCCAGGACCGGCAGGCAGTCCTTGGCCAATAACATTTGCGGCTTTCAGGGCTTTAGGGTCGAAAACAGGCACTAATAAGGTGTCGATTGATTCAGCAGGTATCTTTAATAGAGCAGTTTGTTGATTCATTAAGCGTTCTTTCTGCATTTCCACGGCAATTCTTACTGCAGCGAGCCCTGTTCTCTTGCCATTTCTGGTCTGTAGAATGAATAACCGGCCATTCTCGATGGTGAACTCAAAATCCTGCATATCCTTGAAATGTTTTTCCAATTTAGTACGTACTTTCTCTAAATCTTTAAAGCTAACTGGTAATTCAACAGACATTTCGCTTATAGCCTTGGGGGTGCGTACTCCAGCGACTACGTCTTCTCCCTGTGCGTTTAGCAGATACTCTCCGTAGAACAGTTTCTCGCCATTTGCCGGATCACGGGTGAATGCGACGCCAGTGGCGCTATCATCACCAGCATTCCCGAAGACCATAGCTTGAATATTGACCGCGGTTCCCCACTCGGCGGGGATGCCATATTGCTGACGATAGAGTATTGCGCGCTCATTTTTCCATGAACCAAATACAGCGCTAACGGCTCCCCAGAGTTGTTCCATTACATCTTGGGGAAATTCTTGGCGAGTACGTTTTTTGATTAATGATTTGTATTGTTTTACAAGTAATTTGAGATCTGTAGTGCCTAGATCGTTATCGGCTTCGATACGTAGTGATTTTTTTAAGTTAGAGAGCAACTGATGGAATGGGTCTTCCTCTTCTTCAGTGCGGGCTTGCACGCCCATAACTACATCGCCGTACATTTGAATGAATCTTCGGTAGCAATCCCAGGCAAACCGAGGATTGCCAGATACGTCGGCAAGACCTTTTACAGTTTCGTCATTAAGTCCAAGGTTAAGTATTGTATCCATCATTCCTGGCATCGAGTCTCGTGCTCCGGAACGAACTGAAACTAACAGAGGGTTTTTGCGTGCTCCGAAATTCTTTTTTAGTTGCGATTCAATTTGTTTTACGGCTTCGTTTACAGATTTCAATAGTGCTTTCGGATAGCTCTTATCGTGATCATAGTAGTAACTACAGACCTCGGTGCTAATTGTGAAGCCAGGCGGAACTGGAAGTCCTATGGCCGCCATCTCGGCCAGGTTTGCACCCTTGCCGCCGAGCAGCTCCCTCATGGAGGCATTGCCATCGGTTTTGGTACCGAATGCATATACGTATTGTTTTTGTGTGCGAGTTGATTTCTTAGTAGGGGATTTGCGAATAATACTTTTTTTCATGTGTCGATACTAACCTGTCTGCTACTTCTGCTGCGCTGCATGGGGTGCTTTGAACATAAGAAATCGTAGAAAAAATAAGCAGTTAGCTCGCGAAAATTTCAGCTGTTCGAAGCCATTAAGGCGCCGATAAAATTATGGAAATCCATAGATTTTGGGTACCCGGTACGGGTAGGGGAGGATAAATCAGTTGAAATCTAAAATCCAGCGCCTGATGGCGCTGGATAATTGATTCGGTGATTTGAAACCAGTTACGAATGACAGAAATTAGACTGTCAATTCCTGTCTGCGTTACGCCATTGTAGAGGTATGTGTGAGAGTTTTAGACTTCGGCGATTGCACTTTTCGACGCTCTCGACTTCTATACTCCAACCAATATTTCGGCAAGTTTGAGACAAGCTTCCATCGAGTTGTATATGCAACTCGAATGGTGTTGAAGCTCTCATCTCCCGGCAATAACGCAGGGGATCCCATGTAAAGTATTTCCGGGTTTGTTAAGCTATGAAGATATTCGACATTCCTATTTTTTGAATTTCCCATTAATAGAAGATATTTTTTCTTTGAGAGAAAGATGTCCTTAATTATTTGCATCCAGATTCTATATTGTAATCGGGGTTCCTTGATTTGAGAGCCTATCCAGAGACCATTAACTTCCATCATTTCGTAAGGGTCATTTCTAAAAAAGCTTTTTGACTTTTTTTGCTTATCAGGAACAAAGAGTAAACTGCGAAAGTTAGGTGTCGTTACTAGCATATAACCAGCCACCATTACTTCTTCAATATAGACACCAATTACTTTTGCTCCCTGCGCATAATTAAGCGGAAGGTTTACATTAGTGTAGTTGAAGAATTTTCCCAAAAACATCTTTAGGTCTTCTTCTTTGTCGATAACTTTGAATACTAACTTTTCCATATTGCTATCCTCGGTAGAAACATACCAACTTTATTTCTATATTCTCGATACTCTCTCGAGTATTCAGTTTTTAAAATAGCTTTTTCTTCGCTCCTCGCCGAGAAAATATAAAAAGCTATAAGGTAAGTAAGTGTAATCCACAAGATCAAGGAATTGAACAGTAGGGTATTGCAGAGCCAAATTAATATGTAGGACAAGTAAAAAGGGTGTCGCACTATCGCGAATGGCCCTGAAGTAATGATTCCAAGTTTTGGCTCCCCCAAAGCAAAATTCATGTTTTTTGCAGTCTTTAGAGACCAAATAAACAACAACAACGAAAACAATAGGACCAATACAGCTATATAAGAATCAATGTAGCCCTGATAATCGAATGAGGGAAAAAGCCAATACCAATAAGGTGCACCGATCTGAATTGCGACAATGGGATCATAAATAAGTGCGCCTAATCTCGATTTCTTCGAGCTTACAGTAAAAACTCTAAATCTAGCCCAAATTAGGCTAAACACGATAGCAGTAAATAGGATTATAAGGACAGTGTTTGTGGAATACATGGGTTAGATTTCTAAAGAATGATAATATTATGCCGCCAATCAAGTGGTGACGGCCGAATAGCTGCATTTGGTCAGGTAAATAATTCTAATTGATGGAATGGCTGAAATTTTGAGTAATAGAAACCCGAATCGAAACAAGTATTCAGTATATTGCAAAGAGCATAGCGCTGATTTTGCGAATGAATTACGAGACACTGCGTCTACAGCTCTAATGGGGTGGCCGGGGAGAACCCTTGCCATTCTCCTTTGCACTTCGTCATTGTATACATTTTATACTAATACTGCATTGGAGAATCCTTATGCAGTATACACACTTTTTACATATGTAATTCCTATTCTAATTGTGGTGCTTTACCCCATATGTTCCATGATGCTGTCTTCACTCGAAAAGTTTAGCCCGCTAGTCTTAGATTTATTATGTCTTTCATCACTATTTGGATATGTCTTAACCCTACAGCTCGTATTTGCTGGAGCTAACTCTACAGAAGATTTGCAAAGTCTTTACATGACGTTAATTGGTCAGACAAATTTTGTTCTCTTGCTGAGCATTGCAATTTCATATCACGTATCTTTTGTTGCGACTCTGGGAAGAAATATCGTTTATACTTTTTTCTTGATGGCCTCTCTTTACTATGTAAACGAAGAATTCTTTGGAATTAATTTTATGCAGCTAATCCAAGGATTTTTTGCTGGAAGCCTGGTTGGTTGGATTTTTTTTGAAAGTATAAGAGTTAGGTTTTATCTCCGGTCAACAGACGCAGACACCAGACAGCATCTTTATAACCAACTCTCAAAACTTGTATACCCTCATCAGCTGGAAAGAATAAAGCTGGGCGATGAGCTTGAAAACACAATGCCTCTTAAGGAAGGAAAAGCGATAGTCAATGTTTTTGATGTGCAACGCTCAAGCGACATTAGGCATGAGAAAACTCAAGATTTTTTCCTGGGAGTCTTTCAATCTTTTCTTCAGATATGTATGAAAGGTTATGAGCACAATCCTCTTCGCTCTCGAGCATTTAGATTGAAGGAAACGGGCGATGGTTTTATTAGCACTATCGGTTATCCTTTTTTACCTATTGAATCTCGATCCCTGGCAGATAGTGCTGTTGCTACAGCGTTATCGATGTTTGAAGCATTCAATGTAGAAGTTGAGAAGTTTAACTATTCTCGTCCTATAAAGGGAGCTATGGGCTTGGCCTATAATTCGGTTCAAGGAACGTTCCAAAGTGGTGGAATACGTTCTTATGACTTGTTTGGTGACGCTCTTATTCAAGCTTCAAAGTACGAGGAGCTGCGTAAGCAGCCTGTAATTTGGAATATCTTAAAAAACCATGCCAACGAACTTGGGCTGGATGACTTCCATATACTTATTGTTCAAGAGGTTGTGTATAACTCTTTGAGTCCTTCATATAGGGATCTGTTTACTGAGATAGGTCTCAACGATGCCCGACTATCTCAAAATAACTTCTCAATGATGTATGACAATGAAGCTAAGTATATGTATTTCCATATTCTTGAATAACAACGATTGCTAGATAGCTATATACATCGTACACCAAGCAAGCTAATTTGATTTTTCGGTTCTATTCCTAATCCATTCTCATTGCGCTAACACTCAATTTTTCGTACATTTGAATTCACGATAATTATTCTGATGGATAAACCCAGGGAAGCCCTCATGGAAAGCATTAACACGAAGCTGAGTTCTCTGCCTTCTGTAGAGAAGCTTCTTAAGACTGATGTGCTCAGCCAACTAGTTGGCGAAGTTGGACATGAAAGTGTGAAGAATGAGATCAGGCGTAAGTTGTCATATATTAGAAGCTCGGTATCGGAAAACAATGAATCGGTAATCAGTCAGCTTTCTTCCCCCTCATTTTCTGGTGATTTAATTTCCTCCATTAAAGCTGCTGTACTCGAGCAATTTTCCAGTTCAATGATATCCGTTGTTAATCTTACTGGAACCGTAGTCCATACAAACCTTGGCAGAGCGAGTTTGCCTGTAGAGGCTATAGCAGCTATGGCCGAGGCAGCTGCTCATCCCTGCAATCTGGAATACAACCTTGAGACAGGGAAAAGGGGGGACAGGGACAGTCATTTGGAAAAAGTTTTGTGCGAACTTACCGGAGCAGAGGCAGTGACGGTTGTGAATAACAATGCGGCTGCTGTTCTATTGGTTCTGAATACATTGGCCCAGAATAAAGAAGTAATTATTTCTCGGGGTGAGTTAGTCGAGATCGGTGGAGCATTTCGAATTCCTGATGTTATGAAGAGTGCCGGAAGCATCTTGCGCGAAATTGGCACGACTAACCGAACTCATCTTCGTGACTATGAGTCTGCGCTGAATGAGAAAACGGGCCTTCTTATGAAAGTTCATACCAGCAATTATGAGATTCGAGGGTTTACAAACTCGGTAGGTGAGAGTGACCTTGCTCAATTGGCGAAGAAAAAAGAGATTCCCTTTGTCTCCGATCTGGGCAGCGGGTCTTTAGTGGACCTTGCTCAATACGGCTTGCCTGATGAGCCTACTGTTCAAGAAACTCTCCTTAGCGGGGCCGATCTGGTCACCTTCAGTGGTGATAAGCTGCTTGGAGGACCTCAGGCGGGAATTATAGTAGGACGGAGGGATCTCATTGAAAAGATTAAGGCTAATCCGCTAAAGCGGGCATTGCGAATCGATAAAATCACACTGGCAGCGTTGTTACAGGTTCTCTATCTCTATAAAGACCCTCATAGAATAAATGAAAGGCTTCCGTTGTTGGCTGATCTCACCCGGCCAGTAAAGGAAATAGAGGCATTGTCTAAAGAGATACTGCCGCTTATGCAATCTCATCTTGCAGGGCTAGCCGAAGTAAGTGTCTGCAATTGTAAGAGTCAGATTGGGAGCGGTGCGCTGCCCCTGGATTTGATGGAGAGTCGGGCTCTTTCAATCATTCCTGTTTCATCCAATGGCGGAACTGACAAGGCATTAAGAAATCTTGCTGCGCGATTCAGATCCTTGCCCAGACCGATTATAGGAAGGATTTCAGACGGGAAATTTCTACTGGACCTCAGGTGCCTTAGAGACACTAAGGAATTCCTCGAACAAGTAAAGCTTCTCGACCTAAAGGGCTTATAGATTAGGGTCAAAACTAATCTAGGACTTTTTGATAACACCCAATCGAAAACTGACCAGTGATAGAACTGAGGCAGTTAGCATTAATAGGAGAAGTGGATAGACAGTTCCATTAAAAATAATGGCTACTGATTGTGCGGCGATGGCGGAAAAGAACATTTGTAGAAACCCGGTCAACCCTGAAGCGCTTCCTGCGTATCGAGGGAATTCGTTGATCGCCGCTGCTTGAGCATTGGGTAGGGTGATTCCATTCCCAAAGACTGCAAGAGAAACTGGAGCAAATAAAGCAAGTGGCTGGTGGAAACCCAGCAGTTGTAAAATTATCGCGAGACATATGCCTCCTACACCAATTGTCGCTCCTATACTGATCATTCGGTCAATGTCGAATACCTTTCCATAATGTCTGGCAACATAGTTCCCAGTCATGAAGCCCAAGGGGATCATTATGAAATAGTAGCCATATTCAGTTGGTGGTCGTTTCAAGACGGAAATCATGATCTCGGGAGCAGCGGAGATAAAGCTGAAGAATACGACAGACACGAAGGAAACACAGAATGCGTAGCCGCTGAATGCCTTCGATTTAAACAGGAGGGCAAAAGTACCTAACATTGAGCCGATTCCTTCAAAAGGGACGGGCTCCTCCAATGTCTCGGGTAAGCGAATAACTAAAACCAGAAAAATAAGAAAGCCGAATAATGCCATAGCAATAAAAACGGATTCCCATCCGAACCTGGCCATTAACTCTCCGCCCAAAGCAGGAGAGATCATTGGCAGTACCACCATGACCATTACAAGTGTAGCTATAACCCTGGCGGCCTCTTCGGCACCATAGACATCTCGAACTATTGCTCTCGCTAATACCAGACCCACGGCGGCTCCGAATGCCTGCACGAAACGCGCAGCAATGAGTAATTCAATAGTGTTAGCAAAATAACAAAAGACCGATCCGATCAGCATGACAACCAATCCAATAAGCATTATCGGCCTTCGGCCAAATTTGTCTGAGAGTGGTCCGTAGGTCAGGGTTCCTAGAGCTATAGCCAACATCGATAAACTGAGTGTAAGTTGAGCGACTTCGGTGCTGACTTCAAAAGTGCTTTTTATCACCGGTAGTGCGGGCAAAAGTATCTGCATAGATGCAGGCCCTAGCGCAGATGTTGCTGCCAGCATGACGATCAATGATTTGGAAAGCCGAGAGGAACGTTCTTGCATAGGTAATTTCGAGAAGACGCTTTTGATAAGGGTTTAGAGACAAAGCGTTACTTCAGAACCCGAAGATTAACGCTCCAGAACAGTTTCTCTATTCTGTTGGATATTGCGATTTGTCTGGGAACTGAGAATTACACTCGAGCCAAGCAAGATAGATCTTTGTGCCTTGCTTATGTCAAAGCCCAACCCGAATACTTGGGAGTGAAAAGTTCTGCTCATATGCTGAGCATTCCATTTACTGCTTTCGTTCTCAGAGAGCGACGCAGTGTAACATGACAGGATTTCTTCTGCTGGTGTTTTCAAGCAAGTTGATAAGTCAGGATCAGTTTTGATTTCAAGTATCATTCCTGTTTCTGCCCTATGAAATCGTGGAGAGCCTTCCAGGTAAGATTCCACAAGCGCGCTAAATTCACTGGCATCTCTTTGGATTTTCACGGGCAGGCTTATTCCGAGACGCCTGACTATGCTGGGGTCTTGTCGGTAAGCAGCCTCGAAGAAGTTTAGAGCGTCATCACTCTGGTCGAGCCTTAATGATGCGGAGCCCATGCGTGCTAAGATGCGCGCTTGAAGTAGCGCTTCTTCTGCAGGGAGTAATTCAAGTGCTCTGGCACCAAGCTCCAGGATTAATTGATCGTCTTCTTGTATCGATGCTATTTCTGTTCGATAGGAGAAGTAATAACCTTCATTAAGCGAGAATGCACCATTGGCTCGAGCTCTATCCAAAGCATTAGACATGACCCCGGTACCTAGTATCGATACGATTTCGGGTTCAAGCCATTCCGGGATATGAACATCCAGTGGTGCATAAGGCCTTAGCCTATTCTGCAACACATCAAATTCAGCAAATAAAGAAGCGGCTCTTTTTCCTGATCTCCATGCTGCGATCCTAAACTGAGCGGCAGTGATTCTTGCATTAATGGATTCTAGGAAATCCATGCTGGAAATATCTTCACTTAGAATCTGATACTCGGTCATATTGGCAGCCATATTCATTAATGCAGCTGCTGAGTCTTTCTGAGAATCGTCGGCACTGTACGAGCCATTACGATCTGGTTGATTAAGTGCTGTCATACTCAATGAGTTTGCATCTTCAGCGTATCCAGCCAGTAAAAGGAAGCTGGCACTGGCTAGATAATGCTCTGCTCGATTCATGACATTTACTATGGGTTCCTGTGATTCTCTCCAGATCAACATGCGATCCAGAGCATCTTTTGCTTCCTCGAATCGACCCTGATTCAAAGTTAGGTAGAGTTTATATATCCAGGGGTTTGCTACGCTGTTGGGATTGATATTTCTGGTGGCTCGATCCAGAAATTCCTCAGCTTTGTCCATCTGCAATAAACTTAAAGCTACCTCTGAGGCATTGCTCAGATATACAGTGTCGTTGTCATTCGATGGGTCAGAAATATTTTCATCTTCATCGATAGCTTTATCACAGGCTGCAATATTGTCTCTCGCACGAATATTGGCTAGTTCAGCTGCGCAAAGAGTGTTCCAGGCCCGAGCTCGCTCATTTTCGTTTTCACTGGTTTGTAGAACTCGATTAGCACTTTCTTTGGCTGCTTCATAGTCTTTCAGTTTTATAAGAGGCCAGCCTCTGAAAGACTCAACGTCCTGCCCGTAAACTTCGTTTAACTTATCCAGATAGGCCAATGAACTCAGCTGATCACCCATAAGCTGATGAACATAGGATAATTGGCTCAGGGTCAGGTAGTGCCACTGAACATTGCCAGAGGCAAATGCATCTTCAAGGGTTTGATAGTTTGTTAATTCCTCGGCTCGGTTCAAATGAAATAATGCCCGAGGCATATTTCCTTCAATTGTGAGTAATACTTCAGAGAGCGCAAATTGGGCGGCAGGAGAATCAGGCTCACGTCGAATCCATTGTTCGCTGAGCTCACGAGCTTTTACGTTTTGCTTTACATTGAGTGCATCACATATTGCAAGAGCACGAAGATCACTTATATCCCTAAACCCGAAGCAGAGTGGCCTTTGCGACTGTGGAATATCAATCTCATCAATTGACGTAATAGTACCGTCCTGCGCAGAAAGTGCAGCTCCTAGAAGGGAGATTGCAAGGAGAGCAGCTGCTTGGAGAATTTGCTTTGTTAGCTTGTTGCAGTGTTGCATGCAGGAATCTCTTTGCCTCAGGAATTGAAAAAACTCAAGCCAGTGTACTTCTTGCAAGTTGTTCCATAGGAGCCTGCATGGCATCTCCAAGAACTTTGTTAATATCCGCCACCCCAGGAGCCAACTCTATTCTATGACCTAGTACGCGGGGCAGGAGCAGTTCAATGTCCTCGGCACTTACAAAACTTCTTCCGCGAAGAGCCGCGGAAACTTGAAGGGCGGGCAACATCAGAACCATGCTCCGAGTAGAATTTCCCTGTAAGACCCTGTCATCCTCGCGAAGATTTCTTGATATATCCACCAAGGCACTCTTAATCGCACTATCAATATCAACGCGTTCCTCTATTTCTTTTCTGGCCGCCAGGAGTTCCTCCCTGCTGACCGTAATTTTTTCGGAGCTTTGGTCTTTTCGTTCCTTGTAAGTATTTAGAACATCCAGCTCCGATTCCCGATCGATATGATCCATCGAAATTTTAAATAGGAACCTGTCCAGTTGAGGAGTAGGTAGTGGATAGGTGCCTACCAGATCCAGCGGATTTTGTGTGGCGATTACAAAAAACAAATCATCCAGAGCATAGGTCACATTATCTACCGTCACCTGTTTTTCCCCCATCGCCTCAAGCATTGCAGACTGGACTTTTGGTGATGTTCGATTTATTTCATCTGCCAAAACAACATGAGCGAACAGAGGACCGTGCCGAAAATGGAATGCGCTGCTATTCGCGTCAAAAACGGGGACGCCAGTGACATCGGAGGGCATTAGGTCGGGAGTGAATTGAATTCTACGAAAGGGAACTATCTGTTCGCTGCTGGTAGAAGAATCACTCGGATCGATAATTGCTTCGCCTAGAGATTTGGCTAGAGTTGTTTTCCCTGAGCCCGGAAAATCTTCCAGCAGAACATGTCCGTCGGCAATAAGGGCTATAACAGCGAGTTCAATCACATCGTCGCGTCCAATAACCTGACTTTTAACCGCCGAGATTAATCTATTGAGCACTTCATTTGCGCTTTGCAAGGTCTGAGCAGCCGAAGGCTCAAGCTGAGCCAATGCTTCGGTCGTTGTTGCAGGCTCTGTTGCTGGTTCTGTAATCGACTCTGCAGCCGACTCTTCAATAACACTATCTGGCATTCATTGGTTCTCCCTATGTGTGCCTTTGTCGAATAATAAATGGAGACTAATAGACAGATTATGAATCTGCTTTGTGTCACTCTCTTTGTTCAGAATTTAGTTTTCTAGAACTGAATTACCTAGAACCAAATTATTTAGTACCTATCTGCTGAGAACCCATGAAAAAGGATTCAAAATCGCCAGGTATACTTTCCAGGAATCTGCATTTTCCCTGATTTCCTGATTAACACATTCGTTTAGAGCTAGCCACTCAACTCGCTGACAAGATGTTCTATCTTCACTACCCAGGGTCATCGACAGATGTTGACGGGTCAACTTCTTCATTGTCGGAGCGATGGTGCTAGCCCTCGCTGCAAATTGTTCCCGGCTCTCTCCAGTCTTTCGATAGATTCCAATGGCGGACAATTGATCGAGAGCAGATCGATAGCTCAATCGATATTGTGATTTTAAAGCCGCCCTCGACGGGATCCAAAGACGATATATTTTTATGAGATAAGCTGTAACGATGGCAGACAATACCAAAATATAAAATACGGTTAACAGTCTCTCCAAGCTTATAAGAGAGGACTGCTCGGATTGAAGAAAGTCCTCGAATGAGGCATCGTTTCGAAGCATATCTCCTAGAAGTTGCTGAAGGGTATCCTGTGGATCCGTAGTCATATCAACAAGTGTTTGTTGTGGTGCTGGGTCTACGATTACCCAGCCAATGTCTTTGAAATAAATTTCTGGCCAGGCATGCCCGTGAATAGCTTGAACGAGCAGCGAAGAGCCTCCAGCTCTATTTGCGGCTGGAACGGAGTACCCGATGCCAACACGTGCGGGAATTCCCAAGCTTCTAAACATATAGGTAGCGGAAAAGGCAAAGTGCATGCAATAACCCGTAAGATCTCCAAAGAGAAATGATGCAGCTGGGTCCGTCTCGTAGGCATGTTGATTTTTTAGGCTATAGATTCCATTTTCGTCGAGATAAGTTTTGATTGACCATGCTTTGGCGAAGGCATCATCAGTATATTCCGTCTTTAAATTTCCTATTATGCTTTCTGCCAGTTCCTTATAGCGAGGATCATCTGGAAGTTGGAGATACTCTTCCCAAACTTCGTCTGACCAGTCATCTCGACCAAGTTCACGACCTAACAAATAGTCAAAATCATAAGTTGGTGCAAGTGAATATGCATCATAGGTGCGTTTGAATCTCAAATTATTGGGGTTCGGAGTATTCTCAAAGCCAATAGGGCTTTCCAAGCCAAATGGTCTTCTATGTGAAACCAGCATCCCGATGCTGGTTCGCACAGGAATTCTTTCATCAGTTGCACCCGGTAATAATCCGCTGTCTGAACGATTACTAGTGAAATGGTCGATAAGATCCCTATCCATGTCATCTCGCGAGGTAACATCCAGCATGGTTCCTCTGTATTGGGAATAAGCAGACTCTCTAAAATAGTAAGCACCATTCAAAGGCTCATAGTCATCTCTGAATACAACAACCGCTACGGGTGCCTCCATGTCATTGGCATCGTTTTCACCATCCCGAAAAGGATTTTCCCGTTGACTGCCATTTCCGTTCTGTTCCTGGCCCGTTAAACCGAGGTCATCGGTCATGCTTGGGGTCGGCAGGCCAAACATCTGCACGAAGATCACTAGAGAGAAACATATCAAGCCAAGCGCAGTGAAATGATAAGGCAGCCGACGTTGATTATTTTCGATCATCAATAAAGCAGCTAGAGAGAGTACCGCCGCACAACCAAAAGAAAGCAAAATCGTAGAAGGATCTATGCCTCGAATTAAAGCAAAATCACCGATGAAAAACGGTCGGTGAATCATTCCATTTCGATGTGCCGACAGAGTTACAACGAAAGCGATAGCAACGAATAGAATTTCCAGAATGGAGCCAAAGCTGGTTCGATGGGAAAGTGTTCTTAGTGAGAGAGTCAACGAAAGGCTAATTCCAAACCATTTCAGTACTTCTCCGAGTTCAAACCCAGCGATGGGCGAAAACAAAGTCGAAATCAAATTTGTGCTTACAACAAGTGAAGCGACTAGAATTGCAGCCAGAAAGAGACTCAAGGAGAAAAGAAGAATTGCTGTAGTTCGCAATTTATCAAGAGGATCTTTGCGAATGTTCAGGTCGATAAAGAAACAGGCAAATATGCAGCCAGCGATTGCTGCGATGGAACCAGCGGTGACAGTCAATGACAAACTCAAAAACCAATACGCACACGCCAGGATTACGGCCCGTAATAATGTCGGAAGAGAGCGCTGCTGTATGTTGTCATTCGGCACTGTCATTTTCTAGTTGTTGTTCCTTGGAGAAAATTTGATATTCGGTTCATCGAAGTATTGCCGCCGTGCTTGCCTTACTGAATTTTACGCAAATGATGATCAAAGCTGTTTCCGGTTTTTCTGTCTACAAGTAATGCTGATTCTGCTAGTTGACCAATTTCAGTCAATAATTTGATGAGTTCCTGACGGCTCGTATTTACCGGACCCTGATTAAGGCCTTGTGTGCCGTCTCGTAACAAGAGCCTGCTCCAAATGCCAGGCGTTGTTTTTTCTTCCAGGCCATCAGTAGCCAATACCAAGGTAAACTGACCGGAATAGCTGGAAATAGTATTCCTGATTGGCAATAACCAAGGCGCAGACTCTGCTGCTGCAAATACTATACAGTGAGTAGCGGTTTGAGCCGAGGCTTTACTGAGAAAATCATTCAGTCCATATGGGTAGGGTTCACGAATAGCCCTCGATTTGGCAATAGCAGATAAAGAGGAAGCTAGATCGCTATACACACCTTCTGATCCATCTGCTGAAAACACCCAATCATCCCCCAATGCGCCGCTTTCAAGCGCGGCTCTTGCAACCGCCGAAGCAGCTTCATCGTGCTTGCTGCTTAGAAGGTAGGCGACTGTCCGATTACTTTGAAATACGCTTTTCTCGGCTAATCGGACATTGAGCTGGCGGTTTCGAGCATAGTTCTTCCACATGATATTTCTAACTGAATCTCCGGGGACATAGGGACGAATTTCCATGCGATCACCTTCCGGGTTACCGGTGGGATTAGGTATGCCATCCTCAGCTGTCAAAGAGCGAAGAAAGGGCAGGCTCTTGACCGTGTTAGCCCTAGGTAAAACCATACACTGGGCGTCCTGTTTCTGCATCCAGGAATATTTGCAAAAGCCTAATACGTCAGAAACTGTAAATCGGCGCTGAACGGATTGGGTCAGACAGCGTTTCTCTGGAACGACTTCCTCACAAAGGTTGGCATCTGAATCTGTTCGAATTCTCGTTTCAAGATAATCGGGGTATTCAATAATCCAGGACAGTTTTATCAGAGGAACATAAATTGGAGCTCTAATTTTGAAACCCGTTTCGTTGGGATAACCGGCTTCCAAATTTAGGGTATTTACTAAAGGGTTTTCGTCAATAAAATTTCGAACTTTTCTCTGAATGAAGATTCCGCTTATGACACAACTGAAAAGGCTAAACAACAGGATCGCTAATGCACATATAGCGAGTGAAAATACAACCAAATCCATTGAGCCATAACCGTAGATGCTGAGCGCAAAAGCAGAAAGCAGCAGGCTCGCAACTCCCTGCAAGGTTAACGGGAAAAGGCCCACTAAGGTCCGCATTGAGGTAAAGAAAATATGCTGATTAGAGGAATTACTCACTGGCTAATCGTTTTGACATGGGAAATACGGCAACTAGAGGCCCTTGTGGAATTACTAAATGTTGATTTCAATTTCAGTGTTTACTGAATTGGCGATAAAGCAATTTTCGTGGGCAAGATGATGAAGAGATTTTTCTACTTCTTTCGTTGGTCGCTTGTCTCCTGAATAGACGACTTCAGGAGAAATTACTACTCGGGTCATGGAAGTCTTGCCATTGCTGTTTTTTGACATTAGACCTGAGGGCTTATCGATATAGGAATCGATCTGAAAACCATCTCTAGATGCAAACGAGAGGAAGAAGAGCATGTGACAGGATGAAAGTGATGCGACAAATGCCTCTTCTGGATCGATATGCTCTTCCGCGGTCCATGGCGCAGGTACAATGTGAGGAGAGGCTGTTGCCGTTAGCTCTGCACCGCCATCGAATTTCCATTGATGAGCGCGAGAATACTTATTGTTAATAAAGTCTTCGCCGTTCCGATTCCATTCTATGGTTGCTGTGTAATTTGACATGATATTCCAGTTTACTTATTAGCTCGGTTATCAATAAGCTGCTTGACTACTGTTGGGTCGGCCAGCGTGGTTGTGTCTCCCAAGCTTTCCAATTCGTTCGCTGCTATTTTCCTCAATATGCGACGCATGATTTTTCCTGAACGCGTTTTGGGAAGGCTGGGTGCAAACTGAATAATTTCAGGCTTGGCGAATGAGCCAATTTCTTTCGCGACGAATTGAACCAGGTCACTTCTCAATTCTTCGGATTCATCTTCCCCTGTCATGAGAGTTACATAAGCGTAGATGCCCTGACCCTTGATGTCGTGTGGGTAGTCAACAACTGCCGCCTCCGCAACGCTGTGATGAAGTACCAGAGCGCTCTCAATCTCTGCAGTGCCCAGACGATGCCCAGAGACATTGATTACATCGTCAACTCTTCCAGTTATCCAGAAGTCACCGTCGTCGTCACGTCGCGCACTATCTCCTGTGAAATAGTATCCAGGGTAGGTTGTAAAATAGGTATCGATACAGCGCTGATGATCTCCGTACACACTTCGAAGCTGACTCGGCCAGCTTTGGCTAAGTACCAGATTTCCCGTCGCAGCACCTTCCAGTTCCTTTCCATCGGCGTCTAGCAAGGCTGCTTTTACACCAAAAAATGGCATGCTTGCAGCACCGGGTTTGAGATCTGTAACCCCTGGTAGAGGGGTAATCATGATCGCGCCCGTTTCAGTTTGCCACCAGGTGTCGACGATCGGGCATCGTGAATCGCCAATAACATGGTAGTACCATTCCCAGGCTTCAGGGTTTATAGGTTCTCCAACAGAGCCCAGCAATCTGAGTGAAGATCGTGAAGTTTTCTTTACTGGATCGTCACCTGCAGCCATTAAGGCCCTGATTGCAGTTGGTGCCGTGTAAAAAATATTAACCTGATGTTTGTCAATCACCTGCCAGAAACGACTTGCGTCTGGATAGTTGGGCACTCCCTCAAACATAAGCGTTATAGCTCCGTTAGCGAGGGGTCCATAAACAATATAGGAATGACCAGTTACCCAGCCTACATCGGCAGTACACCAGTAAATGTCTCCTTCATGATAATCGAAGACATATTTGTGGGTGATGCTGGCGCCCAGAAGATATCCGGCAGTGGTGTGCAATACACCCTTCGGTTTTCCAGTTGATCCAGAGGTATACAAAATAAACAAGGGGTCTTCTGCATCCATCATTTCAGGCTCGCAGTCTGAGCTGACGGCTTCGGTAGCCTTGTGGTAGCAAACATCCCTGTCTTCAAGCCAGGGAACTTGTGCATTGGTTCTTCGAACTACGAAAACAGAATGAACACCCGGGCAGGACTCAAGAGCTGCATCTACATTTGCTTTTAGAGGAATGGTTCTCCCCCCACGAACGCCTTCGTCTGCTGTAATAACTGTCTGACAATCAGAATCGAGAATTCGATCTTTTATGGATTCTGGTGAAAAACCTCCGAAGACAACAGAGTGGACTGCGCCGATTCGAGTGCAGGCAAGCATGGCATATGCAGCTTCCGGAATCATCGGCATGTAAATACAAACTCGATCTCCCTTGCCTACACCTCTCGCTTTTAATGCGTTAGAAAATTTACATACTGCTTCATGCAGTTCTCTATAACTAATGTGTTTGGAATCTTCCGGGTCATCACCTTCCCATATGATCGCAGTTTGCTCTGCTCTTCTTTCAAGATGGCGGTCAATGCAATTGAAACTGACATTGAGTTTTGCTCCAGTAAACCAGCTTGCTTCGGCTTTTCGAAAGTCACTGCTGCAGACTGATTGCCATGGTTGGTGCCAGTGAATTAATTTTCCCGCTTGTTCGGCCCAAAATTCTTCCGGTGAATCAATGGATTGTTGATAGAGTTCGCGATAGCTTTCAAGGCTCAGGTGGCTATGATTTTTACTGGATTCGCTTACTGGGTAGACCTTCTCTTCTGACATTTCTCTTCCTGGCTCCATTCTATATCTATTTGATATTAATAAGAATAATTTGGAATCCCCTTTAGTTTTCGAGCACCTAGCGGGTTGGATAACTGGAAAAAATGGGGAATGGCAGTATGCCTCAAAGCACTTTAAGGCACAACAAATCAGAGGCTGTAGAAAGGCTGTCTTTGATGTAGATCGGTATTACTGTGGAAGTGTAAATCGGATATTGTCGATAAGACGACAGATACTTAATTTGGTCGCTGCGAGGATGACTAAATGATTATCTTCCTGTTGGGCAGCTTTCAGATTTTCGGCATTGCAGATGGAGAAATATTCAGGATGCAATCCAGCTGCCTTGAGTATTTCTATAGCGCTCTTTTCAAGATCTCTAAAATCACGCTCACCTTGCAGAACCCGATTAGAAACTTCCATTAGATTTTCATAGATTAAGGGTGCTAATGCCAGTTCCTCGGCAGTGAGGTAGGAATTTCGCGAGCTCAATGCCAGGCCTTCGGAGTTCCTTTCAATCTCAACTCCTTCAATCGAAATATCCAGAGAAAGATCCCGAGTTAGTTTCTTGATAGTTAGAAACTGCTGGTAGTCCTTTAATCCAAAGAAGGCGCTGTTAGGCTGTACCATATTGAAAAGCTTGCAAACTATTGTGGCAACGCCGTCAAAGTGTCCGGGTCGGCTTGTGCCGCAGAATCCATCAGTGATACCTGGTACTCGAATCAGAGTTTGTTCTTCCATTGATGTGCCGTAAATCTCTTCAACTTCCGGCAGGAATAAAAAGTCGCAGCCAGCTTCTCTCAATTTGTCTTCATCTGCTTCCAGGGTCTTCGGGTAATTTTCGAGGTCTTCATTTGGACCAAATTGAAGAGGATTTACGAAGATTGAACATACTACTATGTCAGAATTTTTCCTTGCTGCACGAACTAACTTGAGATGGCCTTGATGGAGGTTTCCCATTGTTGGCACTAGAGAAATATTTAGCTTGCTGACTCGGTGTGTTTCAAGAGCGTCTCTTAGGGAGGAGACTTTAGATAAGATAATCATTTTCGTTTAAGATCTGCGCTTAATTGAAGCAGTGGTCATCAGAAGGAAATGTCAGGTTTTTAACGGAGTTCACATAGCCTTCGATAGCTCCGGGAATGCCGTTATCTGAGTCAGTCAAAAAGTTTTTTACAAACTTTGGTGTAATGGGCGAAACGCCCAATACATCGTGGAGAACCATAATTTGGCCACTAGTATCTGGTCCTGCACCAATTCCAATTACGGGAATATTTAGAGAGTCTGTGATTTTTTTGCCGAGGGCTCTGGGTACGCATTCCAGCAGGAGGGTACTGGCACCGGCATCCTGCAGTAGTTGAGCTTCTTCAATGATCATTTCAGCCTGTTCTGTGTTACGACCTTGGACATGAAACCCACCGATTCGGTTAACCGATTGCGGGGTCAATCCCATGTGGGCACAAACTGGTATGCCTCTCTCAGCCAGTAATCGAGTCGTATTGGCAATCCAGGCTCCGCCTTCCAATTTGACCATATGAGCGCCAGCTCTCATTAGGGACGCTGCATTTTCCAGGGTTTGGGTTTCCGATGCATAGCTCATGAAGGGCAAGTCAGACATGATTAATGCTCCCCGATTACCGCGTTTTACACATTCAGTGTGGTAAATCATGTCTGCCATGGTTACTGGAAGGGTGCTGTCGTGTCCTTGAAGTACCATTCCTAGCGAATCACCCACCAAAAGCACTTCCACACCCGCCTCACTCAATATTGTTGCAAAGCAGGCGTCATAGGCTGTCAGGCAGCTGAACTTCTCTCCACGGGCCTTTAGGTCCAGTAAAGTAGTGAGGGTTACTGCCTTGGAGTTCGATTGACTGCTCATAATGATAATTGCTTGATTTTGCCGGTTTTATTAAGGCTTGCGATAGTAAGTGTTGGTTTACAGCTATTCAAGGCAAAGATGCCGGAAAAATGGCTTAAGGTCTATATGAGCCTTAGGTCTACATTTGAGTTAGGTCTATAAAAGAGAAGGGCGAGGATTGAAGTATTGTGTGCCAGTGGGGCGTGTCAGTATATGGCGAACCAGCATCTCATAGTCTTCTTCGTTGTCGACAAGATCGATTTCAGCACTGTTAACTATCAATAGTGAAGTCTTATCAAAATAGTGAAAAAACTCTGTATAGGACTGATTTAAACTTTCCAGGTAGTCAACTTCAATGAGTTGCTCGGATTCGATACCACGTCTCTGAATTCTATCTAGGAGGATATCAGTAGGTGCTTGTAGGTAAATGACCAGATCAGGTACGGGAGCGTCAATTGTCAGGTGTCGATATACATTGAGATAGAGTTCGTACTCATCGGGCTCAAGGTTTTGTTGTGCAAACAGTTGATCCTTTTCTATTAGAAAGTCAGCGACGCGAACAGGTTGAAACAAGTCGTTCTGGCGAAGTTCCTGAATCTGCTGTGTACGTTGAAATAGAAAAAACAGCTGTGTTGAGAGAGCGTGTTGCTTTGGATTTTGATAGAAACGATCGAGAAAGGGATTATTCTCGCTATTCTCCAGCAAGAGATCGTAGTTGAAAGTTTCAGCCAGCCTCTTGGTAAGAGTAGTTTTACCAACACCAATGGGCCCTTCGACGGCTATGTATTGAGGTAATTCTCTACTAAGGCTGTTTTGAGGCATTAGTGACTATCGCTGTTGGTCTTGCGTCGGGGGCGACGCTTTCGACGACTATTTGATGAGTTCAGTTTTTCAATCATCTCATCTCTTTGCTTTGTATCACCGATTTGAAAATCCGTCCACCACTGACCGGCTTCACCGAGATTTTCTCCTGACTCCTCTCTAAGAAGCAGAAAATCATAGGCCGCACGAAAACGAGGATGGGCGAAGCAGCTATTTACGTTTCGACGATTGCGTCGCTCCAACCGATTCTGCAGATCCCAAATTTCGCGGGATGCGGCTGTAAACCTTTTTGGTATTGACGTAAAGGTCAGTTGTTCACTAATACAGCTGCTCACAGCCTCAGAATAGATCTGGCCTGGGTTCTGTTCTTCACTCTGTTGCATATTTATTTTTTTCTGGAGCACAGGCCAGAGCAGGGCCGCATAGAGGAATGCTGGTGTCACAGATTTGCCGATAGCCAATCGACTATCAGTATTTTTTAGTGCGAGTTGAAGTAGTTTACTCGCAGGAGCTTCCGCATCTTCAATGGCTTCAATAGTAGGGCCGAACAAATATTTCCCGGGATCAAATTCAGCCAGTAGGGCAAAGGTATCAACCGCTTGGCCGCCAGTTAGAAGCTTCATTGACTCGTCGAATAATCGAGCAGAGGAGATAGACTCTAGCAAATGTGCCAGGCGATTGATGGGCTCTCGTGTCTCTTTCTCAATTTCAAATTTCAATTTGGCTGAGAATCGTAATGCCCTGAGCATTCTAACTGGGTCTTCCCGATAGCGCTCTTCTGGATCGCCTATCATGCGAATCTGCTTCGACTGTATATCATTCAGCCCGGAGCTGAAATCCAGGATTTCAAAATTATCTACAGTGTAGTAGAGGGAATTCACAGTGAAATCTCGCCGCAGCGCATCTTCGTCGATGTTTCCGTAGACATTATCTCTCAGTATCATTCCTGAGCTGGAATGGGCTGAGTCCAGTTCCTTGATTCGCTTCCGCGGAGCATCATCAGCAATTTCATTTAAGGCTTCATGAGGGGCCCTGAATGTAGTTACTTCGATAATTTCTCGACCAAAACGGATGTGAACAATCTTGAATCTTCTGCCGATTATTCGAGAGTTGCGGAATATTCTGCGAATATCTTCTGGCTCAGCATCAGTTGCTATATCAAAGTCTTTTGGTTGATTTCCTAAAAGCAGGTCGCGGACACCGCCACCCACCAGATAGGCATTGAAGCCTTCTTCCCCCAGCTTATACAAAACCTTGACGGCGTTTTTAGAAATATTCTTTCGAGAAATGCAATGTTCATCGCGGCTCAGGCGAATGGCATTTTCAATGCCAGGAGGTGAGTTTTGAGGTTTCATCGATCCAGGCTACCTGAATGAACAGCATTGGATTCTCTAAAAGCGGAGAATAGAATTTTCAATAAAGGTACCAGCTTTTCTTTTGTGTGTTGCCAGAGTGAATCGAACAGATGAGTGCTTCATCTGAATCGCCGTGTAGACGGCATAATACACTGAACCACTGCAAATTGAATCTACAGGAGAGACAGGGAAAGAGGGGAGAAATTTTGGGGGTGGATACCACCCCCCTAGGAAGTAATAATTATTATTATTTTAAACAGTATTTATTATTTTTATTAAGCGGATTCCGATACCGAAACCCTAATATGAGGTGGTTAACATGAAGCCTGGTGACAATATGCCGCTTTAGCTCCAACCCTACCTTCTATTATTTGATGCACTAACCTTAGTTGTATAACTCAGTAATGCTATTTTTATTTTTATTAAGCTTATTATTATTATTATTTATTTTTATTATTATCCCTACAAACAGTGCAGTTACCGTGCCAATATGGTTTATGTGATTAAAAACAAAGACTTAGTATTTTAATAATCAGTATCTGAATTCTGAAATCCCAAAAGCGTTACGTATATACCCTTTTGTGTGGGTATAAGCGTAGCGGTAACAAAAAATCATTGAGAATTAGTTGAATGAGGCATCGCTGTAAGTGCTGAGGATCAGGGCTTATGTGTGATAGCTGAGAGCGGTTTATATTGCGTGTTTTTTCTTTCGAGGAATTCCAAATCTCTGGCGGCGCTCCCAGAGGCATTTACGACTAATTCCCAATTTTTTGGCCAACTGTGTTTCATTCATGGAGTCTTGATGCTCGAGAACGAAGTGCTGGAAATAGTCTTCAAGAGACATTTCCTCTACTGGCTCAGGTGGGGAGATTTGAGAATCATTTGCCGAGATGTCGCTGACGCTGGTAACTGCTTCACTCTCTATCGCCAATAACTCGGCGGCAATAGTTGTTTCCTCGGCTAAAACTACTGCTCGCTCAATCGCATTTTCGAGCTCTCTCACATTTCCAGGCCAGGAATAATTCGCGATTGCGAGGCTGGCTTCATTGCTGAATTTCAATACGGCTGTTTTAAGTCTTTTACAAGTTCTTAGAAGAATAGCATCCGCCAGTTCAAGAATGTCATTGCCTCTTTCTCGTAGAGGTGGAATCAGAAGCGCCATTACATTGATGCGATAGTATAGATCCTCTCGAAACAGACCATCGATTACCAATTGTTTTAAGTCTCGATGAGTGGCAGCAACCAATCTAACGTCGACTTTCTTGGATTGCACAGAGCCAACTTTTCGAATTTCATTTTCCTGAAGTACTCGCAAGAGTCTTGCTTGAGCCTCAAGAGGAAGTTCTCCAATTTCATCAAGAAATAGCGTGCTGCCGCTGGCGGCTTCAACTAAGCCAGTTCGTGTAGCTGTGGCTCCAGTAAAAGCGCCTTTCTCATGCCCGAATAATTCAGACTCGATCAGGTTTTCTGGAATGGCCGCGCAATTCACTGAGATCATTTCTTCTTTGTTTCGATTGCTGAGATTATGAATTGCTCTGGCGACTAATTCCTTACCTGTACCCGACTCACCATTTACCAATACAGTTGAATTGGTTAGGGCAACTTTTCTAATTCGTCGGAAAAGCTCCATCATCTGAGGGCAACTGCCAATCATGCCGTGAACAGGTGGTTCAAAGTCATTAGCTGGGGCAGGGATGTCTTGTTTGCGGTTGCCATGTTCCCGTATTACTTTTGCAAGCGATTCGATAATTTCGTTGTGCTCGAAGGGTTTAGCAATATAGTCGACGGCACCAAGTTTCATTGAATCAATAGCCGAACGAATACTCGAATAGCTAGTCATGATTAGAACGGGAGTTGAAGTTGCCTTGATAAGGTCGGTTCCTGGAGCGCCTGGCAGACGTAAATCACTAATGATTACGTCGAAGTCATCCATGTTGAAATTATCGAGTGACTCCTTAACTGAGCCGGCTTCGCTAACTTGGTATTCGTGCCGTTCGAGTAGGCGCTTCAAAGCAGTGCGAATTACCGCCTCGTCTTCAACTACTAAAACCTGGGTTAATGCTGTCATGGATTTTTATCAATGGATTCTATGAAGTATAACTTAAGAACTCTTGCTTGAGTTCACTCTATTCTCTACTAGATATCATGTTTACGCCTGAAGTTTATTCAAGCCGAATCTTATCTTAACCCTCATCAGTGGTGTGCTCTGAGCTTTCATCATAGCAGGGAAAGCGTAAAATTACTCGCGTCCCTGTTCCTCGCTCATGGTCGACCGGGCTAATTATATCAATATCTCCACCCAAATCCTCCACAATACTGAAAACCAATGAAAGGCCCAAGCCTGTCCCCTCTCCCGCTTCTTTGGTAGTGAAAAATGGGTCAAACACTCGGTCTTTTATTGCGGCGGGAATACCGATACCTTCATCAGTGACTGAAATTCTGACTTTGCTTCTCACTATTTCCGCACACATGAAAATTTTGCTGTTCTCCTGACTTGCATCCCGGGCATTATTAATCAGATTAACCAGTACCTGTAACAAACGTTGAGAGTCTCCAAGAACCTTCGCAGCTGGATCGCATTCAATATCAAACTCCAAGTCTTTTCGATTCTTATCCAGTGAAATAAAAGTCTTCGCTTCATCCATGCAGTCACTGATCAACACGACCTCGTTTGCGTAATGAGTTTTGTTAGTTCCAGCGTGGGCGAAATTAACAAGTGATTGCAAAATCTTGGATGTCCGGTCTGTTTGTTCGATGATTTGTTCTGAAAGGCTGTTTAACTCATCACTAGGAAATTCATCCCGAATTGTCTGAGCAAGACAGGCAATGCCTGTAATAGGATTGCCAATTTCGTGAGCAACTCCGGCGGCTAGTCTTCCTATAGACGCAAGTCTTTCACTGTGGGTAAGTCCAGCTTCCAATAGTTCGGTTTCAGTAATATCTTCAATCAGAATAATCAAGCCTTCGTGACTCGAGTCTTGATCACTATTCGTCTCAATCAGGGCTTTGTGAAGATTTACGGATTTCTTATGACCATTAAACTCAAAATTGTGTTTATAGGAATGATTGGTGTCTTCGTTTATAAAATTCAGAATTAGACTGGACCAAGGTTCTTTTAATTCGATTAATTGTGAGCCGACTACATCGGCACTATTGATTTCGGTAAAGTCGGCAAGAGCCCGGTTCCACATGACCACTTCCTTGTCAAAACTTAAGGAACAAACTCCAAGAGGTAATTCCAAAAGAATCTGTCTGTGATACCTCCTGAGATTGTCGAGGTCAGCAGCCATGCCGGATAGGTTGCTTCTATAAGCTTCGATTCTATTCTCAATAACATTCAAGTCTGAGCTGCCATGCTGTGAAACGATGCTATAGGGTAGATAGCCATCGATAATTTCACGAGCAATTGATGGGCCCAGAAGACCGGACAAATTTGCTTCCAGTCGGCCACGAAGAATCCGCATAGCATGGGGGCGTCGATCATCGATGCCGATGTTGAGATCTTGCAGTGCTTGTGTAACTTCTCGCGTAGCTGTTTTGTTTCCCAGCGGTTTACTAAGGCCCTTAATGAAGTCGTCAGGGGTCTTGGCTACCAGGCCGCTACGCTTTCGGCGTTTAATTGTATCGAGTGTACAAATATCTGCTGAGCTTCTTTCTTCGTCAGTGGTTTTGGTGTTTAGAGAGACCAGAACAAAAACCAGGCTGTTGCTCATCAATGAAAATACTGCAATCTCGCGCCAATTAATTGAGAGCAATGTTAACGATGCAGTTTCAATAACTAGGGGCAACATGAGAAATGCAAACCAGATACTAAATCCTAATAGTAGCCCGCTAAGAAAACCTTTCTTATTGGCTTGGGGCCAATACAAAATTGACAAAATTCCAGGCAAGAATTGCAGGCACGCCGTGAATGACACGGTTCCGATTACATGAAGACTTATCTGTTGCTCAGGTAGAAAATAGAATAAAAAACCCGCCCAAATAAGAGCGCTGATAAGTATTCGCCGCTTCCAGGCCAGCCAGCGATAAATATTGTCTCTGGGTTTGGGTTGGTAAATCGGAAGAATGAGGTGGTTCAAACACATATTTGAAAGTGCCAGCGTAAGCACTATGATTAAGCCGCTGGCTGCAGACAATCCGCCAAGGTAGGCAATTAAGGTAAATACGGGCGATCCATATTCCATGCCGATGGCAACAGGAAAATACTCAACTTGAATTTCGCTCCCTGATTGTAAGCCCGCCCACAAAATAGGTAGCACCGGCAGGCTGATTAACAGGAAGTATAGGGGTAATCCCCAGCTGGCAACGGAGAGAGCGCGTCGCCCGTTGTTCTCATTGAAAATTGCATAGAACATATGAGGCATGGCAACCGCGGCAGTAAAGAAAATCAATGCCATTACGTGGAACGAACTGAAATAGTTCGTATTCTTCAGGGTATCTAGCAACTGAGGCTGTTCCTGAAGCCAGAGATCGAGGCCATCCAAGCCGCCAAATCCTCCACTAATAGCGAAAATTCCAACAGACAAGAAAGCCAGAAGTTTAATCAGGGACTCGAATGCTATTGCCATCATCAGGCCGTCGTGCTGATTTCGTCTTGCTCGTTTCGATGTGCCAAACAAGATAGAAAAAAGAGTGATGATTATGCAGAAGCCAAAAGCCAGTGCATTTTGAGAGGTCTGGGGAGAAAGAATGTCAGCAGTTTCTGCAACGGCTCTGATCTGTAATGCTATTAACGGAGTCACAGCAACAAGCGTAACCAGGGTTATTGCTGTGCCTGCCCAGGGAGAACGGTATCTAAAAGCCAATAAGTCTGCCAATGAGCTAAGTTGATAGGTACGCGTTAGCTCAAGTAGTGGACGAAGAAGAAGAGGGGAGAATATAAATACAATGGATATGCCAATTGACTGAGCCAGATATCCATAGCCATCGGTGAGTGCATTTCCAACAGAGGTGTAATAAGCCCAAACGCTAGCGAAGACTCCCAAAGATAAGACATACACAATCGGGTGGCGAACAATTTTTTCTGGGATCAAACCGCGGTCAGTTGCAAATGCTATTCCGAAAAGCAGGGCAAGGTAGGAATTACCCAGAATCAGAAGTGTAGTTAACTCAAAGCTCATCGGAATCCTGTTCACGATGTGACCAGGCTGCAACTATGATTACTAAAAATCCAACTAGGAACGGTCGATACCAGGTGCCATCACTCTGGTTGATCCAATCTACGCTTAGCAGAAACAATAAGTAGATTATGATAATTAGTGTCAGTATTGATCGAGGTATATACACGTCAGAATCGCTATTTTGCTATGTCTTCAGGGATAGTAGCTAACTTGGGTACGGCCTGTATATCCCAGTTTTCGATGCCCCATTTAAGGATTGTTGCTGGGGATTCCAGCATTAGCTCTTTCGCTGGGTTCTGCCCGAGGAAGCGTAGAGACTTTACCAGCAGCTTATTAGCGTCCTCTGTATTTACTGAGGGCGCAAAATGTTGTTTGCTTAACTTCTGACCGCTGCTGTTTACAACAATAGGTATGTGACCATAGATTGGCTCAGGGAAGCCTAATTTACTTTGTAAGTGGATTTGCCGAGGTGTTGAATCAAGAAGATCAATACCTCTAATGACGTGACTGACTTGCTGATAATCATCATCAGCAACAACAGCCAACTGATAGGCAAACAATCCATCTTTGCGAAGAATCGTAAAATCACCTATGTCCTGTTTTAGGTTTTGAGCATACTCTCCCTGGATCAAGTCTTGAAAAGATATGAGCTTATCTTCGACTCTAACTCGAATCCCATAGTTAGTAAGCGGAGGACTCGCTCTACTGAGGCAGGAACCATCATAAACATTTCCCATCATTTTGATCTGAGGGCGAGTGCAGTCACAGGGAAAGCACAGTCCATCTTGCTGAAGCTTTTCCAATAAGCCTTGATATTTCTCTAGTCTGCTACTTTGAAATAGTACGTCTCCATCCCACTTAAGGCCAAAGTCCTGAAGCTGTTGCAATATCAGCTCTGCGGTTCCCGGTGGCTCTCTTGGCGGATCCAGATCTTCCATGCGGATGAGCCACTGACCTTGCTGAAATCTTGCGTCGAGAAAACTTGCAACAGCCGCCATCAGAGAACCAAAATGTAAGGGTCCTGTGGGAGAAGGTGCAAAACGGCCTATATAGCTCTTGTTAAGAGAGTGCTGGTCGCTATGAGTTGCAGGATCAGTCATCTTGAAGGTCTACTATTCGGGGTCTTGAATTGTAGCAGATGAGAAGAAGTAAGCTGACACGGGTGGCATGTCAGCTTCGATAAATACAAGGAGTCGGTTTAGGGCTGGAGTATTACAATTGGGAGCTGCTAGCTGCCCAATTGCTTTTCCTTAATTTCATCAAGAGTTTTACAGTCGATGCATTTGTCAGCTGTTGGTCTCGCTTCGAGACGACGTATTCCGACTTCGATACCACATGATTCGCAATAGCCGTAATCGTCCTGTGCAATTAATTCGATAGTATTATCAATTTTCTTGATGAGCTTTCGCTCTCTATCTCTTGTTCGAAGTTCGAGGCTGAACTCTTCTTCCTGGGTAGCGCGATCCGCAGGGTCCGGATAGTTCGCCGCATCGTCTTGCATGTGATGTACAGTACGGTCCACTTCCTGCATCAACTGGTCTCGCCAATCGAGCAAGATCTGCTTGAAGTGCTCTCGTTGTTTTTCGTTCATATACTCTTCGCCTTTCTTAGGCTTGTACGGAACGAAATTTTTTAAAACTGGTTCAGAAACCATCGCTTGAGAATCAGACATGGACTCTAATGCCTCTGTATATCCTTGATTATGAACAAAAGTGAGTGCTATTAAGCTAGCAAGTCACGCAAATCAAAGTGTTAGTTGAATATTTCCCTATTCGTTCTATCGCTACAAGAACGAAAAATGAGTCTGTTGTTCTCTTAAAAACAGCCTGTGTTAAACGGCCGATTTTCAGAAAGCTCGGTAAACTACCAGATTCTTTCGGGGGATGCTATAAAAATTAACAGGAATGTCCCGAGCTGGCTGGATGGAGTTGGAGCCTAAATATCCCTGTTCATGGATAAAAACCATCCTCTATAATGACTCTTAATTCTAGTCCGAGTCCGAATTCAAGGAAGACATCTCCATGTCCCAGCAGTTTTTAAAACCCAGTTCTCTTTTATCGAAAGTCAGCCCCTTCAGGGTAATGACTGTAATGAAACGAGCAGATGAGCTGGAGCAACAGGGACGCAAGATTGTTCACATGGAAGTAGGGGAGCCAGATTTCTCCACTGCGCAACCCATAATTGATGCAGGGAAGGCTGCTCTTGATAAGGGGCTAACACAATATACTTCTGCGCCAGGCATCACTGCTCTTCGGGATTGTCTGTCTAAGCAGTATAAAGAGAAATACGGAGTGGATGTGGATCGAGAAAGGATTCTAATCACACCTGGTGCCAGTGGAGGACTAACCTTGCTCGCTAACTTGCTGGTTAATCCGGGAGATGGAATTCTTATAGGCGACCCAGCATATCCCTGTGTGAGAAATTTCATTCAGCTAATGGCTGCTGAGCCGCAATTGGTTCCCGTTGGTCTTGAGGAAAATTTTCAACCAAATTTGGAATTACTAAAACAGCATCGCAATTCTGCTAGCAAAGGAATCTGGTTAGCATCTCCCAATAATCCTACGGGCACAATTTTGGAAAGGAGTGAGCTTGAGTCAATTTGTAACTGGGCCAAGTCAAATGGACTTCATGTGTTAGTAGATGAGATTTATCATGGGCTACATTACGTGGATGATCTTCCCTGTGCGCTGGAGATAGATCAGACATGCTTCATTGTTAATAGTTTTTCAAAATACTATGGGATGACTGGATGGCGTCTCGGTTGGATCGTTGTTCCTGAACAGTTTATTGAGCAGGCGAACATTCTTGCGCAAAATCTTTACATCTCAGCTTCCTCAATCGCGCAATATGCTGCATTGGCTGCCTTCACTGAAGAGGCAAGCAAAATATTTGAAGAACGCCGCGACTCTTTCAGGCAGCGAAGGGACTATTTGATGGAGGCCCTGTCTGAGCTAGGTTTCGGTTTATCCAGGAACATTGAAGGGGCTTTCTATATCTATGCTGATATCTCGAATTTTTCAGACGATAGCGAGGAATTTTGTCATGACATGTTGGAAAACCACGGCCTGGCTATCACTCCGGGCACGGATTTCGGTGATTTTGAAGCAAAAAAACATGTTCGAATTGCATTCACAACTGATATGGAAAATCTTCATCTTGCTGTGAGTCGATTGCGTTCAGCATTGGGTAAGTCCTGAGATTCTAAATGAAATTTGAGAATCCACTGCAGTCCGCACGACTAATAAAACGTTATAAACGGTTCCTTGCAGACATTCGTCTGGAGGATGGGTCGGAGATCACTATTCACTGCCCTAACACAGGATCTATGAAAAACTGTCAAACTCCTGACAGCAGAATTTGGTATACAGACTCAGCCAACCCCAAGCGAAAATATCCTTGTACTTGGCAGTTTATAGAGACAATTGACAAGCTCACACAGCATTTAGTCGGAGTGAATACAGGGCTCGCCAACAAGTTGGTTGTTGAGGCCTTAGAGAAAAATGTGATTGCCCAGTTGCAAGGCTATCAAAAATTGAAAACTGAAGTGCCCTACGGAGATCAAAACAGCCGCATTGATGTTTTTCTTTCGAATCACGATGGGGCAGAGCCCGACTGCTATGTTGAAGTCAAAAATGTGAGTCTTGGCTTAGGTGATGGATTAGCTAGTTTTCCTGACTCAGTAACCACCAGGGGGCAGAAACACTTGCAAGAGTTAATGCTGGTAAGAAAGCAAGGATTCCGGGCAGTGTTGCTTTTCTCGGTGCAACACACGGGTATAGACAGAGTTACCCCAGCTGATGATATTGATCCTGAGTACGGAAGATTGTTGAGATTGGCTGCCGCCAGTGGGGTAGAAATTTTCGCTTATGGCGTGGAAGTAGATGTAGAGACTTCAAGCGTATCAATGCAAGGTCAGATTGAAGTTTGTCTCTAAACCAGCGCGGGGATCGTACTCAGCGATTTAGTCGAGTTTCATCAATAGTGATCATGCCGTTGTCGATAATAAAGGGAACGGCCTGAAGATGCTTACCCACACAGGGTCCTGCAAGGCATTTTCCATCTTCAATCTGGAACAAAGCTCCGTGGGTAGAGCACTGAATTAGCGCGCCATCTGCATCGAGAAACCGGTCTTCTTCCCATTCCAGTGGAGTACCAAGATGTGGACATCGATTCCAGTAGAGGAAGATTTGCTCGTCTTTTTTTACGGCGAACATATAGAGGTTATCAACCTCCACTCCCTTGGAGCTTCCTTCTTCAATAGAGTCGACAGAGATTAGTGTAAGCATTCTGGGACTACCCGAGAGCTTTTTCGAAATCAGCAAGAAGATCTTCGACATCTTCAATGCCTGCTGAAAAACGAATCATTGAATCTGCTATACCCATGGAAGCTCGTCGCTCAGCACCCATTTCATAATAGATTGTATGAGCAACGGGAATAGCAAGGGTACGCGTGTCTCCTAGATTGCTAGAAGAGACTACGCTATCAAGTTTATTAAGAAAGTCGAAACAATCCAATTCGTCTATCAAGTCGATACTAAATAAAGCTCCAAACCCTCGAAACAATTCGGCAGCTCTTTTGTGCTGAGGGTGACTGGATAATCCTGGGTAGTAAACATTTTTAACCTTGGAGTGCTTATCGCAAAATTCTGTAATCGCTTTTGCATTTCTGCAAGCCTTTTCCATGCGCAATGAGAGGGTTTCAGAGCCCACTGCTAAATGATGGGCTGCCTCTGGTCCTAGAGATGCACCCATATCACGCAAACCTTTCTTCTTTATTTGAGTGATCCCCCAGAGGGAAGGGTCCTGTCCTTTGTAGGAGTCACTAATATTCGGAAATTGTTCCCAATCGAAAAGTCCGGTATCAGTAATAGCACCTCCAAGTGCATTACCGTGTCCTCCAATATATTTGGTCAAAGAATTTACAACCAAACTTGCGCCTACTGATTTTGGTGTAAATAAATGTGGAGAAGTCATGGTGTTGTCTACACAATAAATCACGCCTTTCTCTCGGCACAGTTGGCCAATTGGGAGTAAGTCAGCAATTTGAGTAACCGGGTTAGCAATGGTTTCGACAAAAACTAATCGAGTATTATCTTTTATCGCCGCCGCAACATTCTCTACATCGGTTGCATCCACAAAGCTAACTTCTATGCCTAAATTTTGAATTGTTCCAAAAAAGCTATTGGTGTTGCCGAACAAATAAGCACTGGAAACGATATGGTCACCCTGCTTAAGTAGAGACAGTATGGTTGAAGAAATGGCTCCCATTCCGGTAGCGAATGCAGCGCTAGCTAGGCCGTCTTCCATGGCGCTGATTTTATTTTGCAAGGCAGTAACGGTTGGGTTGAGCTGCCTGCCATAGTTGTAACCTGGCCGCTTACCCTGAAACACTTCCGCCAATTCCCGCGCGTCTTCATAGCCATAAGCCACAGACGGATGGATAGCCTTGTGCAATACCCCGTGTTCTGGATTATCTTTTCGATCCAGGTGCAGGTTTGTGGTGTTAAAGCCCTTCTTGCTCATGATGGTGACTCGACTCTATTTTCAGCTTGATTAAGTTGGCGGTGTTATACACCAGCAGGGTCATTTTTGAAAGAATGAGAGGTAGTTTATCATTGATTTAAAAGGAAATAACTGAAGTAGTGGAAGGTAATGGAGCGTGGTCGAAGTAGTTTGAATAGATAATTCGCTAGAGTTTGAGCATAGTCTACTGTTGGCGATCACTCTGATCCTGGCAACTCAGGCAGAACTTTGCTTCGGGTTGAGCCATAAGTCGAGGAGTTGAGATAAGCTCATCGCACTTTTTGCAATAACCATAGTCTCCGGAGTTCATGCTGTTTATTGCTTGCTTAACGTTCTTTAAGCGTCTTCTGCTCTTTTCTCTGGTGGAGACAGCCATACTCTGCTGCTGCATGGCATCGATTCGAGAGACCCTGCCGACCGAAGTCTGATCGAGGGTTACAATTCCTGCAGCCGATTTGCTAATTGAGAGTTGTTCGTCTAAATCTTTTTCCATCTTTAGCAGCAGATTTCTCAAGGTCGACAGAGTTTTTGTATCCAGCTCTTCCATATTCAAAGGCCTAAGTTAAATAGTTAAGCCGCTGAACAGGGGGCGGTCCCCAATCAATTGTTTGATCTCTGCTAGCCGCTGCTGATATTCCGGGCTGTTTCTGTCTTCATAAATAGCATTGAAATCAGATTCGGAAAGGCCATCTCGATTGCTTCCAACCTCTGGCATGTAATCGTTTTCACTTTCAATTTCCTTCATCCTCTGTTGCATCAGTAGGGCACTTTCCTTACTACTGGTAGCAAGGCGGGCCATCGCGACCCCTACACTATTTGCAGTTAAGTCAGAGAATGAGAAGCCTGATCTGTAGCGGGCATCGTATGCTTCCTTGGTGGTTGAAACTAATTCTGCCAGATCTGCTCCTGCTGATGCCGTTATGGCGGCAATAGAAATCAAATGCTGAGCCAGGTCTTGACGTCTCTGCAGTCTTACTTCAATAAATTTGGCTGGGCTGATCTGTGATGCTTGTTCCTCGCCAAGCAGTTGGCTGATGGACTCTTGATTGACATATATAGCCAGTGTCTGGAATAGGGTTCTGTTCTCGGCTATTGGGTCGCTGCCCGCTGCTGCATTTTCCGCGGCCGTTGCAAACAGCGGTACCAGAAAGCTACTAATAGAAACTGCGCGAATGTCACTGGGAATGGTAACTGCTATATCTGATATTTGTTGATAGTAATTCCTGATTCTTCGCTGATCCTGCTCCGAAATAAACAAGAGCTGAGCTTGATTCCCAATTCTTGTCGCTAACTCAGGATCCCAGCGCAAGGAAACATCCACGCTCTGGTCTGTGAGTTTTACAGAATTGACATTGGATAAGAGTTCGTTGAAATCGCCGTAGCCGGAATCTGGAGAGAGCAGGTTCTGTTTCAGGCGATTGATAGTGTAGTCAAGAAACCGTTGAGGTATTGTCAATTTTCCTATTTGCAGCGATTGCAATTCCAGCAGCTTATCAGTGCTCGCAAATTCGCCTCTTATGTTAAGAAACAGCGGCAGAGAAGAAGCAAATAAGTTCAGGCTAATTTCTCCAGTCAGCTGCTGAGACTCTAATGCGAGCTGAGCTGCCCATTGTGGCGTCTGGTTTGTGATTTCCAAGGCATATCTTAATAGGAGATTTAGCTCTTCCGAATCTAGATGAATCTCCTGCTGCTGCTCGCTGCCTGGAGACTCTGGTGCATTTTCCAGCAAAAGGCGTTCTATCCTCGAAATTTCGGCAGGGCTAATTGATTGTTCGATTGAAACTGAAGGAGCTGTTTGAACAGATAGCAAAAGAATTACGATGGGGGCACTAACAAGCAGTACCAGGAAAGCACGCAAAAAATGACGGAGTAAGTTTGAAGTTTGGGCTGTCATATGGGCTTAACGATATTGGCCGGTCATGGTTCTTCGAATGAATTCTCAGTGAATATTGCCGATAACAGCCAAGGATGCCGTCGGATTGCTGACAATTTTACTGACAAATGCGGTGTTTATCGCTAAAAAGTATGACAAAATCGACAAAATCCGAAATTAGTTTAAAAAATAATTTAATAATCAATAGCTTGGATGTATATTTCCAGAGCATACCAGCCAGATTAATCGAATGTCCCCACAAAGGAGATGGCGATGAGAATGTTAAAATCAGTCAAAACAAGCAGTTCACGAACCAGGTCAGCAATAGGGCGAGCCATTGCTGGTGTTCTGCTCATGTCTTTTCTAGTGGCTTGCTCAACTGAATCGGCTCGAGAGGCCGAGCTTGCTCGAGAAGAAGCTGTAAGAGTGGCTTCAGAACAAATTGCTGCACAGATGGCTCAACAACAGCAAGCCGCAGAGGCAGCCGAGGCTGACCGTGCGAGAGAAGAGCTGCGAGCAGAACAAGCCCGTCTGCAGGCTCAGCGAGAGCAACGTGCTGCTGAAGCCACGGCACGAGCTGAGCAAGAACGACAGCGGCGCGAAGTCGTTGAGCGAAGGGAACAAGAAAGGCTTGCGGCTATAGCTGCAGTTCAGGCTGAGCGTCAAGCCAAGGTTGATCGCATCGCCGATCTTGAGGAGCAAATTGCTGCTTTCTCCGATACTTCAGTTGGCGATGACGACAGTGCCGAAATTTTACAGCAAGCCATTACCGTCGCTGAAGAATTATTGGATGTCTTGAGCGTAGAGCAGGCCAAGTATGAGGAAACGGACGCCCAGGGTAATACGCTTGAGCCATTGCAAAAAGACTTAATCGCTGAGTTGCAGGCGCGAAAAGATGATCTGGTCAGAAGAGCAAGAGCCCAGTAGGCTCAAGAGCCCACACTCTCCAGGCATCACCGGGGCGGCGCATTTGCCGTATTTTCTGGTGAAAATGGATGTCTGAGAAAGAAGGTTCAGACAAGGTAGTTGACTTCGAAGCCGGTAAGCTAGAGCACTTGCATAAACGCAAAGAAGCTAAAGTGGAATCTCTTAGACAAGCCTTTCGCTTGGCCCGGGGAGATGACTCTCCCGCCCAGTCCCGTAAGAACCGTAAAAAGCGCGGCAAAACCTCAAGAAAATAGCGTTCATTAGCCTAATTCCAAGGCTTCTAAAGCCGGTCTCGAATATTCATCTGAATTGCATTAAATTGCTGATATTCAGGCTCTCTGACTGCTTTTTTTGCGGCGTGGGTTATGGTAAAGTGCGCGCCTTTAAAATAAACATTCCAATTTGGGGAAACTTTTAGATGTCGGGCATAACAATTACAGTTACTACAGTTCTGTCACTGCTAGGTTTGGGGATTGCTTTCTTTTATATGAAGAAGGTAATGAGTGTACCGCTGGATCTAGGACTGGAAGAAGACGAAGCAAAGCGTCTTACATTCATTCATGGTGCTATTGCAGACGGCGCGATGGCCTTTTTGAAGCAGGAATATAAAGTCCTGACTATCTTCATGGGGGTTTTCGCTGCCATTATTGCGATTCTGATTAATGATACTCATACCCCGAATATCCATGAGGGGATTTATACCGCCATAGCATTTTTGTTCGGTGGTGTTATTTCCATCGCTTCTGGCTATATCGGAATGAAAGTTGCTACTCAAGGCAACGCTCGAACTACCGTTTCTGCGAAGAAGGACATTGGTGCTGCATTCGATGTAGCTATCAATGCTGGCGCAGTGATGGGTTTCGCCCTGGTTGGTCTCGCAACTTTAGGTCTGGTAATTATTTATGTCGTGATGAGTTTTCTATTGTCCGACCTTGGTCCTGAAAATAACCATATCCTGATGGAAGTCATTGCTGGCTTTGGTCTGGGTGGCTCGACTATTGCGCTATTTGCTCGCGTTGGTGGTGGTATTTTTACCAAGGCTGCTGACGTTGGCGCTGACCTGGTAGGTAAGGTTGAGCAGGGCATTCCTGAGGATGACCCCCGTAACCCAGCGGTTATCGCTGACAACGTTGGTGACAACGTGGGTGATGTAGCTGGTATGGGCGCTGACCTCTTCGGCTCTTGTGCTGAAAGCACATGTGCAGCCATGGTGATCAGTGCGGTTGTTTTTGCTGGCAACCCTGATGCTTTGTTATTCCCAATACTAATCAGTGCAATAGGTATTCCTATTAGTTTGCTGACTAAATTATTGGTTGGCGTAAAAACTGAAGATGATGTTGCTCCGGCTTTGATGAAGCTCCTGATTATCTCCAGTGCTTTGATGGCAGTGGTTATGTATTTCTTTACCATAGCCTTGATCCCAGAGACGTTTAATCTGGGTGGCGAAGAGTACACCAGCTTGGGTGTCTATTTCTGCTTTCTGGCAGGTCTCATTTCGGGACTGACTGTTGGATTATTAACCGGCTACTACACTTCAGAGAAGTACGGTCCGGTTCAGGAAGTTGCGAAGTCTTGCGAAACTGGTGTTGCTACTAACATCATTTACGGACTGGCGTTGGGCTATAAGAGTAGTGTTCTGCCTTACCTTGCCATTGCTGTAAGTATCTTTGTCTCATGGGAGCTAGCCGGCATGTACGGCGTTGCAATCGCTTCGCTGGGTATGTTGGGCACATTAGTACTTGCTCTGACTATCGATGCCTATGGCCCGGTAGCAGACAATGCTGGTGGTATCGCCGAAATGGTAGGTCTGGATAAAGAAGTAAGACGACGTACTGATATTCTCGATTCAGCTGGTAATACTACAGCGGCTATCGGTAAAGGTTTCGCTATTGGCGCAGCCATACTAACGTCTCTGGCGCTGTTCGCAGCCTTTATTACTCTTGCGGAAACGTTAAGCGGTGAGCCAATCACTATGAGCTTGCTTGAGCCATTGGTTTTTACCTTTGTGTTTATAGGTGCGGTTCTACCTTTCCTGTTTTCAGCCATGACTATGAAGTCAGTTGGTATTGCAGCTTTCGCAATGATTGAAGAAGTCCGTCATCAGTTCAAATCCATTCCAGGAATCATGGAAGGTACAGGTACGCCTGACTACGCAAAATGTGTGGCTATATCAACTCAGGCGGCACTGAAAGAGATGATTGCTCCAGGTATATTGATCATGGGCTCACCGATCGTAATCGGTTTTCTGTTCGGTGTTGAAGCCGTAGCAGGAATGCTGATTGGATCCTTGGTTGCTGGTGGTGTGCTTGCTATCTCCTCCTCAAACAGTGGTGGTGCTTGGGATAATGCCAAGAAATACATCGAATCTGGAAATCTGGGAGGCAAAGGCTCGGACGTGCATACAGCAGCGGTTGTAGGCGACACAGTAGGAGATCCTATGAAAGATACATCCGGACCTTCGCTGAATATCCTGATCAAGCTATCTGCGATTCTTAGCTTGGTATTCACACCATTCTTTGTACAGTATGGTGGAGTTTTGGTGGGCTAGACTTATAGCTTACAGTTAAGAATAAAAAAGGGGTCTTAAGACCCCTTTTTTTTGCTTTGTGTTTTCGGACAGCTGAAAGGATTTTCGAGCGCTAGTACTGCGGGCAAGGCTTAAGAGGTATTGATATTCTAAGGCTTACAGATCTCTTCGAGATTCAAAATGATAAAGCACCCATTCCTGATACTCATTTTCTGAATTGTCACTAAGATTAGTCCAGTTGGTTGTTATGGTCTTTACGCATTGATAGATTCGGAATGAGTCTGTGTCTTCAATGATCAAGTTTCTTACAGAAGGATTAAGTGTGTAATTGGAAATTTCAACCAGCTTCCAATTCTCTTCCAAGGTTCTATCCAGGCACTCATCTTCCGCAAGAAGATCAATGTATTCGAACTCTATATCTGCATAGCCTTCTGGTGGAACTTTTAAACCGATTTCGATATAAACATCTTTGCTATCTTCGTCACTTCCGTGAAAATTTATTGAATTTATCTGAACATCATTGGTAGTTCGATTCAAAGCGACCAGTCGTAATCCGTCATCAGTATTTTCTCCCCATGCCGAAGAATAGAATGCAAACTTGAGGTCCGTCTCTTCCATATGCTCGGCGACTGACGGGACTGATAGCAAAATGCTCGAAGTCAAAATTGCTGCGCTTAAAACCCTACTCATTTTGTGCCTTTTCCCAGTTTCTCACTTAAAGCCTGAACCGATTAGGCTGATACCTTGATTCTAGCGGTCTATGCAGTCTCCTGTCATGCCCATTTTTGTCCGTGAACGAGACTAGTGAGAGGTATTGGCAAATTGAGTAGTCTTATCTTGGATTTTTACATCGAATAAATGATAATCCCGCAGGTCGTGCTTTGATGCTTACCTTAAGCAGTCTGCTGTATTCATTAGGGTAGCTCCAATGAGCTATCATGGAACTATCGAAGAACTTATCAAGGAAGAAGAATAGATTGAATTCCCTCGAAAATATTAAACACATCATCTGTGTGGCGTCCGGAAAGGGCGGTGTTGGTAAGTCTACTACAGCAGTCAATTTGGCCTTGGCTCTGAGTAGAAGGGGGCGCCGAGTTGGTATTTTGGATGCCGATATATATGGACCGAGTCTTCCCTTGATGATGGGAGTGGCGGAAGGTACACGCCCTCAAATCAAAGACAAAAAGTTCATGGTTCCACTCTCAGCCCATGGCGTTGAATGTAATTCAATGGGCTTTCTTGTGGATCCGCAGACGGCGATGGCTTGGCGGGCCCCCATGATTAATTCGGCATTCAAGCAAATATTAGGCGACACCCTCTGGTCTGAGCTGGATTATCTGATTGTGGATATGCCGCCTGGTACTGGAGATATTCAGCTTAGTCTGACTCAGTCAGTGAAGCTAAGCGGCGCTGTGATCGTCACAACACCTCAGGATGTAGCCCTGCTTGATGCTCGAAAGGGAATTGAACTGTTCCGTAAGGTTGATGTGCCTATTCTGGGAATTGTGGAGAATATGAGTACCCATGTCTGCAGTAGCTGCGGACATGAAGAGGCCATTTTTGGCAGCGGGGGCGGTGATCGTCTTTCTGTTGAATACGGTGTGCAGCTTCTAGGCCGTTTGCCGCTGGATCTTGCAATCTGCGAATCAACTGACAGAGGTAATCCTGTGGTAGCATCAATGGCTGAACATCCAGCGAGTAGGTCCTATATTGAGATCACAGAACGAATAGAGGCCAGGATCGCCGAAGTTACTGACTCAAACGCTATGCCCACGATAAGTATTGAAGAAGACTAGCATGGGTTCTTTTATCAGAATAAAAATCAAAATGGGGTATTACATTGGACGCAGTTAATGATTTTCTAATTTTTCTGGATGGCTTTTTAGGCAGTGCAATCTGGTTTCCAACTTTATTGCTGTCAGTAGGTGTGTTTTTTACACTCTATCTTGGGTTCCCTCAGATTCGCTATTTCAAACACGCTATCGGTGTTACTACAGGGAAGTTTGATAAAAAAGGCGCCAAGGGCGATACCTCTCATTTTCAGGCGTTAGCAACCGCACTCTCGGGTACAGTGGGTACAGGCAATATTGGCGGCGTTGCACTGGCCTTACACCTTGGGGGTCCAGCCGCCTTGTTCTGGATGTGGATGACTGCTTTTTTTGGCATGACCAGCAAATTTGTTGAGGTTACGCTCTCTCATAAGTACCGTACTCAGGTCGAAGACGGCTCCATGGCTGGCGGCCCGATGTATTACATGGAGGGAGGCCTGAACGCTAAATGGCTGGCAGTGATATTTGCTATCGCAACTGTACTCAGCTCCTTCGGCACCGGCAATCTCCCACAGATCAACAGCATAGCAGCGGGGCTGGAAAGCAGCTTTGACCTAGATCCGTTAATTACCGCCAGTGTGTTTTCTGTGTTATTGGCCCTAGTGATTATTGGGGGTATTTCCCGTATCGCCAAGGTGGCGGCGGCGATCGTTCCTTCAATGGCTTTCATTTATCTTATAGGAGCCTTCGCGGTAATTATTCCCAATCTGGGCAATATCATTCCTTCATTTGCGTCTATCTTCAGCGATGCTTTTACCGGGTCCGCTGCTACTGGTGGATTCTTAGGAGCCACATTTGCCTATGCATTTGATCGCGGTGTCAACCGTGGCTTGTATTCCAATGAGGCAGGGCAGGGGTCAGCTGCTATCGCTCACGCTGCAGCTCGAACTGATGAGCCTGCTGATGAGGGAATGGTCTCAATACTCGAGCCCTTCATCGACACTATTGTGATTTGCACCATTACAGGCCTGGTAATTCTTTCGTCGGGTGTGTGGATGGAGAAATTTGAGAACGAATTTCAGCGTGCAGACATGAACTTTCTGGCGGGCTCCTTCAGTGAATCCAATGAGGCAGACGTACCGGAATTGTTTGCTTACCTAAATGGTGATGAATCTTCAGCTAGTGCATATTCTGGATCAATAAGTTTGCGTGATGGAGCCGTGCTCAATGTAGACGACTTCACTCTTATTAGTGCTCGGTCTATTGCCGAAAACGTGGTGTATTCGCGGGATGGTGAAGGTATTAGTGGAAATATTGTAGTAAGTGATGGGCAACTGGAAGATACCTCTATCGTGGTTACAGGAGAGTCCTTACTACACTCAGTCCCACTGACGGCTCAAGCATTTTCCACGGGCCTCTTTGGAGATGCCGGTAAATATATTGTCACTATAGGACTTATGCTATTCGCATTTTCAACGGCCATCGCCTGGTCTTATTACGGTGACCGTGCAATGACTTATCTGGCAGGACCGAAATCCGTATTACCCTATCGAATAGTGTATGTAATGGGGTTTTTCTATGCGGCGCTGGCAGATACAACGATTGTTTGGAATGTGGCGCTAATTACCATCGTATTAATGACAGTACCAAACTTGATCGGCATTCTGTTCATGCACAAAGAGATGAAGCAGACAGTAACGGAGTACTGGGAAAAAACTGAACATGGCAAGCACCGCACTTAAAGAACAAGTGCGAGGCCTACCTTGGAATAGCTTCACCAGGTAATCTAATGTTTTCAACTATTTCCTGAACTTCCGCGGGGGGTTCAGGATAGAGTTTGGCGAACACAGTAGCGAATGCTAGATTTATCAGCGTACCCATAGTGCCTATACCTTCTGGCGAAATTCCGAATAACCAACTGTCCGCATTGTCTGCCGCTGGATTGATAAATCTGAAATAGATTATGTAGCCCGCTGTAAAGGTGAATCCAGCAATCATGCCGGCAATCGCACCCTGTTTGTTCATCTTCTTGTTAAAAATTCCCAATACGATAGCCGGGAAGAAAGAAGCTGCGGCTAATCCAAATGCAAATGCAACAACCTGTGCCACATAGGCAGGCGGATTGATGCCAAAGTATCCTGCTATGAGTACCGCTACAAATATCGATAACCTAGCGTAAAGCAATTCTTGCCGTTCAGTAATTTGAGGCATAAAGGTACACTTCAACATGTCATGAGCCACAGAAGTTGAAATTACCAATAATAGTCCCGCTGCTGTTGATAAGGCAGCAGCAAGTGCGCCTGCAGCCACTAATGCAACAACCCAGTTAGGAAGCTCGGCTATTTCTGGATTCGCCAGAACCATGATATCTCGATTGACGTTAAGCTCATTGGCGACCGGGTCACCAACATACTGAATTCGGCCATCGCCATTCTTGTCATCAAATGATATTAATCCAGTGGTTTCCCACTTGCTAAACCATTCAGGGGCGGAGCTGTATTCCAGATTGCTCACTGTATTAATTAAATTGGTTCTGGCAAATGCGGAAACAGCCGGTGCAGTGGTGTAGAGAATGGCGATAAAAATCAGTGCATATCCAGCAGATCTTCTGGCATCTCTTACATTGGGCACTGTAAAGAAGCGGATGATTACGTGGGGCAGTCCTGCAGTACCAAACATCAGAGCAGCGGTGATAAAAAAGACATCCTGAGTACTGCGTTGACCTTCGGTGTAGGTTGCGAAACCTAGAGCCTCACTCATTCCATCCAGTCTATCCAGCAAATAACCGCCGCCATAAGCTTCAGTGAGCTCCGAGCCGAATCCGATTTGGGGGATAGGCTGCCCAGTCATCATGATTGAGATAAATATGGCAGGAACCATGAAGGCAAAAATCAACACGCAGTACTGAGCAACCTGCGTGTAGGTTATTCCCTTCATTCCGCCCATAACGGCATAGAAGAAGACGATAGCCATACCGATGATGACACCGGTAGTTATATCCACCTCGAGGAAGCGGGAAAATACTATCCCTGCACCTTGCATCTGACCACAAACATAGACGAATGAAACAACAATCGCACAAAAAACAGCGATGAGGCGAGCGGATTGCGAGTAATATCGGTCGCCAATAAAGTCGGGCACAGTAAATTTGCCGAATTTGCGTAAGTAAGGAGCTAGCAGCAATGCCAGGAGAACGTACCCTCCGGTCCAGCCCATGAGATAGAAGGTACCGTCTCTTCCCAAAAAGGAAATTAGACCCGCCATGGAGATAAATGAGGCGGCGGACATCCAATCTGCAGCGGTAGCCATGCCATTGGCTAGAGGATGAACTCCGCCACCCGCCACATAAAACTCACTTGTGGACCCGGCGCGAGACCAGATTGCGATTCCTATATACAGACCGAAGGTCAGGAAAACAAAACCGTAAGTCCAGATTTGAACACTCATGAGCTTTCCTCCGCTGATGCAGAGCTTTCGGTAGCGGAAGATGAGGTGTTGTATTTTTTGTCCAGCTTGTCCATCTGATGGATATAGATATAGATAAGCGCGACGAAGACGAAGATAGATCCCTGTTGGGCGATCCAGAAGCCCAACTTAAAGCCACCGAATCTGAAATTGTCCAGAACATCCACAAGCAGGATGCCGCAGCCAAATGAAATGAAGAACCAGACAGCCATAAGACTGAGGACTAACTTGATATTGGATTTCCAATAGGAGTTGGCATTAGCGTCAGACATTCCGATCCTCGTTTATCTTGTTATTTTGGGTTGTTTCTAGAGATTTTGGGCCTCTTAGAGGTGGGCTGTTCTCGAACAGCGAAAAGATATTATCACTTAACAATCGGAGCGTATAGGCGAGTCTAAAGGGCTGAGAGCGGAGAATTGAGCAGTCTAGGAGCTAGATAAGAGCTGCTCATGCAAATGATTGATCAGTTTTTTCCTTAGCCGAACTCTGGCATTCTCATCGGCGCGGCTGAACTCTCGATAAATCTGACGTAGAAATTGTCGTTCCAGACTAGGGTGTAATTCAAGAAGCTGATTTATTTCAGGGTCTCCTGCCTCGAGAATCTTGTCGGTCCATTTATCTGCTTCCGGCTGATTTGGTTCTAAAGCTTGGCGAGGGTTTGTCAGTTTTTCAATCTGCCTGGTAATTGCGTCGTAATCGCAATCGCGCATTAGCTTGCCAATAAATTGAAGCTGACGTCTTCTCGCTCCGTGACTGTTGGGTAGGCGGTTGAATTCCTCTATGGCTGCAAGCAGACGGCTGTTTAAGGAGAGCATCTGAAGAATTGTGGGTTTAAGAGTAGTTAGCTCTACTCCCAGTTTTTGAAGTTTATTTGCTTCTTCTTTTAGTTGGGTTTTACTCGGGGGCTCATCTTCCAATTCAACTTCGGATTTTTTATTGGCTGTGGTATTCATATCAGGTGTTCCCATAATCTCGTCTCTGGTTTTATTGTCTATGAACAGCTTACAGATAGAACATTTGGGCGAGCCCGAGAAATGTAAAGAAGCCTATTGAGTCTGTCACTGTAGTTAGTGCTACAGAACCTGCCAGCGCTGGGTCGATATTAATTCGTTTTAGAAAGAGAGGAAGATAGGCGCCGGCGAAAGCAGCAACTACCAGATTGATCATCATCGCAGCGCCAAGGATATAACTGAGCGGCAAATCCCGATACCAAGCATATGCGATCACTGATACAACGAAAGCCCAGAGTACGCCATTTATTAGCGCAACTCCTAGTTCTCGAATAAGTAACCATCGACTGTTAGAGGGACTGATATGCCCCAGGGCGAGACTTCTGATCACTAATGTAAGAGTCTGAGTTCCGGCAACACCTCCCATATTAGCAACAATCGGCATGAGTACAGCGAGGTAGACTACTTGATCTAAAGTGTCTTGGAAAAGGTAGATTACACCAGAGGCAAGTACAGCTGTCATTAAATTGACGCCGAGCCAAAGCGCTCTTCTTCGAGCAGTCTTAACAACGGGTGCGAATGTATCGTCTTCTTCATCGAGTCCCGCCATGCTCATCAATGAGTGTTCGGCGCTATCACGGATTACATCCACAACATCATCGATCGTAATACGGCCTACCAATTTCCCATTTTTATCAACTACAGGAGCCGAAACCCAATCATGTTGTTCAAATAACTGTGCAACTTCTGTTGCTTCCATGTCGACATGAATCGCTTCAATGTCTTTGCGCATAACATCTCTTACATCGGTATTCGGGTCTGAGATAAGTAGTCGGTTTAATGGAAGAATGCCGAGGAATTCATCTTTCCTGTTTACAACATGGATATTGTCAGTCATCTCAGGGATGCTGTCGTGGCGACGGAGATATCGAAGCACTAATTCTAATGTGTGGCGAGGGCGTACAGTAATGGTGTCCGTGTTCATCAATCCGCCAGCTGTATCCTCATCGTAGGAAAGAATTGATTCCACTCGGTGACGATCTTGTTCGTCCATAGCCAGCAGCACCTGAGAGCTAACCTGCAGAGGTAGTTGCTGGAGAATATCGGCCATGTCATCTGTTTCCAGGCCTTCAGTGAGCTCAACCAATTGCTGAGCATCAAGTTCACTCAGAATTTCCTGCTGAAGGTCCTCATTGAGGTATTGAATAATTTCGCCTTCGGCGTCTTTATCAATAAGCTCCCAAATTACAGTCCGCGTCTTTGGGGGAGAGGATTCAAGTAGGTGGGCAATACCGGCACTCGGCAGAGTTTTAATCATCTGCCGAACTTGGAACAAAGATCCGCTATCAATCGCTTGGCTAACTTCAAGCGAGCGATGTTTCTTTGCTTGTGATTCCTGTACTTGAGGCATGGTGCTACTGAACCCTGAGTTCATCGGTGAGATGAGAAAAATAGCTAACGGATATGTGCTGCCTTCTACTTAGGTCTTATCTATATAAGAAAGGCAATTCAGACATCAATTCTACCGTCAATTGACTAACAATTGAACGAGAGTTGCCGTATTTGGGCTTGGTTGGGGATTTAAGGACGTGATTTATTGCTGAAGAGTCTATTCGCCTTCTTCGAAATAGTCCGCAATCAGAGCAAGAATGGCAGTCATGGCCTCTTGTTCGTCGGCACCGTCTATTTGAATTCGAATTTCAGTTCCTTTTGTAGCGGCAAGCATCATTAGCGACAGAATACTCTTTCCGTCAACCATCTTGTCGTGACCAATTTTGATTTCACTCCCAAAACTGGATGCCAGCTCCACAAGCTTGGATGCAGCTCTTGCGTGAAGGCCAGCTCTGTTAATTATTGTAGTTGTGTTTTCTATCATAGTGTTGTGCAGTATACGTGAATCCGAATTCTATTGGTTAAGCTCTTGATTCTTAGCTCTCTACTCCTAACTCTCTGTGCCTCACCTGTACGTTACTGATGTTGTTTGAAAAATGTCGACCCAGTTTTTCCACCAGATAAACTGATCGATGCTGTCCGCCAGTGCATCCAAGGCCAACAGTTATGTAACTGCGATTATTACTTTCGAAGCGCGGTAGCCACTTTTCCAGATAGTCCCGAATGTCTTCATACATCTCCTGAGCTTCTTGCTGAGCTTCAAGGAACTGGATTACGTCTTCGTTCAGTCCGGTTTGAGAGCGTAGTGCCGTGTCCCAATAAGGATTTGGCAAGCATCGAACGTCATAGACAAGATCCGCTTTAACCGGAATGCCATTCTTGTAACCGAATGATTGAAACAAAAGAGCGAGGCTGGTTTCACTATTTTCGATGAGTCGGTTTATTACAAGGTCACGCAGTTGGTGCAGAGACATTGTGCTTGTATCTATAGATAAGCTAGCCATCACAGCAATGGCTTCTAATAATTCCGATTCCTTGTCTATTGCTTCCCTAAGACCTATGGTTTCTGTGCTAAGAGGATGTTTCCTTCGGCTTTCACTAAAACGTTTCAATAGGGTTTGGCTATTGGCATCAAGAAAAACTATTTCGGTTGAAAAGTTTTTGTCTTTCAAATCTACTAAATATTCGGGCACTTTCTCCAAGTCAGAAGATATATTTCGAGCATCGATACTAACAGCTACATGAGGAATACCTGTCGAATCAGTTGATATTCGATTTGCTAGAGTTGGCAACAGACTCGCAGGCAAATTATCAATGCAGTAGTAACCACGATCTTCAAGTATATGAAGAACAGTACTTTTTCCAGATCCTGATCTGCCGCTAATGATGGTAAGTTTCATTTTGTGTTACTGTTTTTTGGGCAAGATATTACTAATATAAGATGTTGAAATATATTAATTAAAAGTACATTTCAATAGGTAACAGCTACATTGTATAAGTCTTCACCGTCGTTAGTATGACGTAATGTAAAACAAAAATCTTCATCGTTAAAGAGAGTCGCTAGAGCCGCCAGTGTCTGTACATGTTCATCGGTTTTTTGCTCTGGAACAATAAGCGCAAACAAAAGATCTACGGGTTTTCCGTCCACAGAATCAAAATCAATCGGTTCAGCCAGACTGATCAAGGAGCCTATAATCTTGTCACAAGGTGCGACGCGGCAATGTGGAATTGCTATCCCATTTCCGAGACCTGTAGTGCCGAGTTTTTCTCTTTCCATTAAGGCATTAAAGACTTCAGGTGCTTCAAGAGCATCTATGTTCTTTGAAATCAATTCGCTAATATTGTTGAGTATTCGTTTCTTGCTCACGCCATCCATGTTGCATTGACATCGGTCAGGAGTAAGTATTTCTTCAAGCTGCATTTTTCTAGTCTCTCGTGTTTCTGTAATTCTAGTACGGGTTCTAATTACGGTTCTAACAAGGGCTCCAAGAACAGTCCCAATATCAATTTATCTACCCGGCAAGTCGTTTTCTTTCATTCGAAGGAGGTATAGAGAGTGACTCGCGGTATTTGGCAATTGTTCGTCTGGCGACATTAATTCCTTTCTCCTCAAGCAAATTCGTAATTTTACTATCACTAAGAGGTTTGCGGCTGTTTTCGGCTGCCACCAATTTCTTGATAATAGCTCGAATAGCTGTGGAGGAACATTCGCCTCCGCCACTAGTAGAAACGTGACTAGAGAAGAAGTATTTGAGTTCAAAAATTCCTCTCGGTGTGTGCATATATTTCTGAGTAGTGACTCTGGATATGGTTGATTCATGCATGCTCACGGCTTCTGCTATATCGTGCAAGACAAGAGGTTTCATAGCCTCTTCACCGTATTCAAGAAAACCTTTCTGGTGTTCTACTATTCGCGTAGATACTTTCATTAAAGTTTCGTTTCGACTCTGCAGGCTTTTGATAAACCATTTTGCTTCCTGCAAATTGTCTCGAAGATAACTATTTTCTTCGCTACTATCTGCCCGCTTCACCAGAGAGGCATAACTATCATTGATTCTGATTTTCGGAGCCGTCTCTGGATTGAGTTCAACTTTCCACTTGCCTGATTGGGTTTTGCTTACAATAACGTCAGGCACGATATAACTGGTGGCGGGAGGTGCTATATCTGAGCCAGGCCTTGGGTTAAGGCTCTCAATAATGCTTATAGTTTCGCTTAGTTCAGCTTCTTTTAGTTTGGTTCGCCGCATCAGCTGGGCGTAATCGCGATGCCCCAATAAATCTATATAATCTCTAATAATAAGCTTTGCATTCTCTACCAATTTTTCCTGTCCGGGAACTTCATATTGTCCTAGCTGAATAGTCAGGCATTCTGACAAGTCTCGATAAGCTACTCCGACAGGGTCAAATTGCTGAATTCGGTGTAATACGGCGAGGACTTCATCTTCTTCAATTTCAAGTTCAGGGTCAAAGCCTTCGATTAGGGAAGGGACATCAACGGTAAGCATACCGTTGATGTCTATAGCATCAATTATGGCTAGTGCAATCGAATTATCCTGATCACTCATTGGTGTGAGGTTGAGTTGCCAGTGAAGATGATCCTGCAGTGAATCATCAGCTGTATCTCGAGACTCAAAATCTGCGGAGTTACCATCAAAAGACCCTGATGACGTGTAAGTTTCAGGGTAGATATCGTCCCAGTTGGTATCTACTGATAAGTCGTTGGGAATTTGATCTTGCCAGCTATCCTCGGCAGTATCTTGTTCCGTTGAAACCTTGGCATCAGCATTAATTTCGGCATTTTTTTGTATTGGATCTTCGACGGTATTGAGGTCATTCGCCGTTTTATTTCCCTGCAATTCTTCCTCATTGTTTTCAATGAGTTCTAACATTGGATTGCTTTCCAGAGCCTCGTGAATCTCTTGTTGTAAATCCAAAGTAGAAAGTTGTAGTAAGCGGATCGCCTGCTGCAGCTGCGGAGTCATAGTCAGTTGTTGACCTAGCTTGAGCTGAAGCGATAATTTCATGGAAGATACATCTATGTGGGGGATTTAGTGACTAATTATCTTGGTAAATATTCGAGTACTTTTCTTGCCCAAGTTTCCAGTGATTCCATGCCAGTATAGCAAGAATCGTGCCTGTATTGCATAGGCTTTTTATTCGAGGTTTCTGTTGGGTGTTGGGGGAGGCCATGGGGGGGTGAAGGGAAGGAAATTGTCAGATTTTGAATTGCTCTCCGAGATACACTTCTCTTACTTTGTCATTGCTTAGAATTGCATTGGCATCGCCCTCTGCAATGATATGACCTTCGCTGACAATGTAAGCTTTCTCACAAATATCCAGAGTTTCTCTGACGTTGTGATCGGTTAGAAGGATACCGATGTTTCTCGATTTTAAATGTTGAATAATTTGTTTAATATCACTCACAGAAATTGGATCAACTCCAGCAAAAGGCTCATCCAGTAAAATGAATTTTGGATCGGTGGCGAGTGTTCTCGCAATTTCTGTTCGTCTTCTTTCTCCACCAGAAAGGCTCATGCCTTTATTGTGTCGAATATGTTGAATATTGAATTCATCAAGAAGGGATTCAAGTTTCTTCGATCTCTCCGGTGCCGACAAATCCTTTCGGGTCTCAAGAATAGCGAGAATATTATTCTCTACAGTCAGGGTTCTGAATATTGAAGAATCTTGTGGAAGATATGACAAGCCATATTCGGCTCTCTTATGAATAGGTAAAGAGGTAATATCCTTGCCTGATATATCGACGGTGCCGCCATTCGCCTGCACTAGCCCAACGATCATATAAAAACAGGTAGTTTTTCCAGCTCCGTTTGGGCCAAGTAGCCCTACTATTTCTCCTTGCTCCACGCTAATAGAGACATCCCGAACTACTTCGCGGCTCTTGTAACTTTTGGCTAGGTGGGAGGCTTTCAGCATGGTTTTAGTTGCTTGTGGAGTTCAACATGCCTTCGCAAGGGCCCGCTGCTTCCTTAATCAGGTCTTGGTCAGCGAGGTAGGTAATTGATTTACACTTCATTGTTGAATCAGGGGACTGGATGCTAGCCTCACCTAATAATTCGACAATAGTTTCGCCATCAATTTGGTCGGTGTAGAAAGAAAGAGTTTCACTAGTACCGACAACCATGCCGCCTTCCTCATCCAGTTGTTGCTGATATCGAACGGGAGAGCCATGTACGGTAACTTTGTTTAGCTCATTGGTAGTAGCATCCCTTTCGAAAACTGCATCATCTCCATTTATTATTAGAGTTCCCTGAGTTACTTGCACATTACCTGACATTTCGAGAATTCTTAGGCCGTCCCTCATGCTCATGACAGAATTTCCATCTGCACTCCATTGCACGTCCTGGGATTTATCTGTCTCCAGAGCGTAGCTTTGAGCGGAGAGTAAGCTAGCCAAAATCACAAATCTTGTGCTAATTCTGCTAATTCGCAATCTGTGCATATTGTCCTCTTATATCCCGAAGGAAGACTATTTCATCGGTTTTTAATCGAGCTATCATCCCTGTAGACGTTTGTTGCAGGTTTTCTGTTACAACTGTAACTCGATTGTCCGTAGTCAGTGTTTCCAGCTCCGGGTTCACTGACAAAAATTCAGTAGACATGGTTATTCTATTGCCTGCGGCATCGAGATTGAACACTTCAACATTTCCGCTTAGCTCAATGGTTTGATTACTGGAAGTTTCACTGCCCGATGCTGCTGAAATTTTGCCGGATTTGGCGACTATATTCCAGCGGGAATCACCTTCCTCATAGAGTCGAATCAATGGGCTTTCCAATTCTGTTGTCTCGTCTTTAAACGTGGTTTGGCGACTTGCTTGCAAGGTATAACTTATATTCCCTTGTGCGTCGTAAAGTACGGTGTTTATTCCTTCAGAGTATGCATTATAGTCGAGTAATAATTCATTTTCCTCTGAGTCCAATAAGGGGACTTCTGAATTAAATGAACTAATCCCAACGAACAGAGTTACTGCGACTAATGTCGGAATTATCAAAAGGCGAATGCGCTGCATAGGTACTCTCAGTGATTCTCAGTGACACTAAATGAATCTTAGTTACTCTCCGCTAAGCCATTAGACCGAGCTTAACATGAATGCTTCATTAATTCGGAGTTTTGGAATTTCGGCGAGTAAGATGCGGAGCTGCTTCTATTAAGAGCACCTGGCATTGTTTGACTCAGGAGTTGAGAAAAGATTCCATCTTGTGTTGAGACGTCAAAATAAAATCGGTAACTTCACGGACAGCCCCCATGCCTCCAGAATATGCAGTAATGGCGTGAACGGATTTTTTGATAGTGGGGTGGCCTCCCGGAACAGAAAAGCCGAGGCCGACACAGTTCAGTACAGGGAGGTCGGGAAGGTCATCGCCGACATAGGCAATTGAGCTTTTTGCTATACCTCTGGATGAAATGATTTCGTCTAATACATTTAATTTGTCTTCCCTGCCTTGATACAGCAATTCAATGCCTAAATCAGCGGCGCGTTTCTCCAGAAGGGCCGAGCTACGCCCTGTAATAATGCCTACTTCGATGCCCGCTTGTTTTAACATCTTTATTCCGTGGCCATCGAGGCTATGAAATGCCTTAAATTCTTCTCCTGAGTTCGAAAAATACAGGCGACCATCAGTCAACACTCCATCCACATCGAGTAATAGTAAGCTGATCTCTTTGGCACGAGATTCGGCATCGTCCTGGTCTATGTTATAAATCATAATTGAATATCATTGCTCGAGTTAAACCACATTTGATTGTAATAAGTCATGCATCTTAAGAATGCCGACAACCTGACCCTCATCGTCTTTGGCTAAGACGACGTAGACGTTTGCTTCTTGCATAATTAGTGCAGCTTCCGCTGCCAGGGAATTGGCGTTTACGTATTTAAAATTCGTTGACATAACATCATCGATTTTCGTGTCCTGAATATTCAGCCCGGAATCGATAGTTCTGCGCAGGTCTCCATCGGTAAATACCCCGGCTAAGTTCGATTTGCTATCTACAACTGTTGTTAGCCCAAAACCCTTTTGGCTCATCTCTAGTAATGCTTCCGCCAAAGCAATCCCTTGAGGAACGGTTGGAATTTCTTTTCCTGTATGCATCAAATCTTTGACTTTAACCAACAATCTTCGACCCAGATTTCCGCCAGGATGAGAAAAAGCAAAGTCATCCCGGGTGAAGCCGCGGGCTTCCAGGAGGGCCATAGCCAAAGCATCTCCGAGCACCAGTGCTGCTGTCGTACTTGATGTAGGAGCTAAGCCTAGAGGGCAGGCTTCTTCGTTAACAGTAGCGTCGAGATTTGCTGATGCTTCTTTGGCGAGTTCTGAATCAGTATCACCGGTAAGGGTAATTAAAGGGATGTCTTTTCTCTTGAGAATAGGGAGAAGCGAAAGGATTTCCTCCGTTGTCCCTGAATTTGAGATCGCAAGTACGACATCATCAGATGCAATCATGCCTATGTCGCCATGACTTGCTTCAGCAGGATGAACATACATTGCGGTGGTGCCTGTGCTGGCCAGTGTGGCGGCGATTTTCTTGCCTATATGCCCAGACTTCCCCATACCGATGACTACAACCCTGCCTGAGCTTTCAAGAATGATTTTGCAGGCAAGTTCAAACTGCTCATCAATGCGATCAGATAGTGCGCTTACCGCATTTTTTTCAATCTCGATTGTTCTAAGGGCACTGTTCTTAAAGGAAGTGTCGCTTGTCATATTTCCTTGGCCTAGCTTAGTGAATAGCTCACTATGAGATGAGTTTTCTGGTAGGAATAATTATAACTAAGGCAGATCAGTCTAGCGATCTAATTTTTGACTCATTGCGCCGAAAGCTGGACCAGCATGACTGTAAACCAGCCGCAGTAAATTGAGATAAACATTAGGCCACTGAACCTTCCAATCATCTTCTTCTTTTTTATTCCGGTGTAACAGAAGTAGGCCAGCATGACCGTTAGTAAGAGTACGAATGTGTAGTCTCTGTAGAGTAGATTTGGCTCGATCAGTCCTGGGCTAAATAGGCCGGGAAAAGGCAGCACCGCAAGCAAATTTAGAATGTTCGATCCAACAATATTTCCAATAGCCAGATCGTGATGTCCTTTCAATACGCAGGTAACAGATGCAGCCAGTTCAGGAAGGCTCGTTCCTAGAGCAACTATAGTGAGACCAATTATTGCTGTTGATACTCCAAAAGAATCGGCGATCGAAGAGGCGGCCTCTACCAGAGCTGTTGCACTGAGAATCAAGAGTGCCAATCCCAGAATCAAATAAGCTACCGCTTGAAGACTACTTACGTGATCCAGACTTTCCTCATCGATGTCTGGGGCGACTCCGGTCTTAGACTTTTTCCTGAATAGTTTGTATCCGAAGTAGACAGTTATAGCTATCAGTATCAGGGCATCGAAAAAACCGAGATACAGATCGAATAATAAAACACCGGTGATTACTGTAACCAGAAGAAGGGCGGGGATTTCCTTTCCAATAAGGGACTCAGGAGGTTTGAGCGGGCTTATAATCGCTGCAATACCCAAAGCCACACCTACATTGAAGAGATTGGATCCAAGGGCATTTCCGATAGCGAGCTCTGGTTTGTTATTAAGTGCAGAAGCAGCGGAGGAGAATATCTCAGGCGCGGAAGTGCCGAAGGCTACGATCGTCAGGCCTATCATCAGGGGGGATACCCCTAAATTACGAGCCATTGCCGAGGCGCCAAACACAAACTTGTCCGCTCCCCAGATTAGTCCAACAAATCCGAGAACAATAATGGCCGTATCAAGGAACATATACGATGATTTCTTACTGCAGCAATAAAGCCGACAATTAGAAGTGTCTTTGGCATGGTTTGCAAGTAATAATTTATTGAACTCGGCAATTGATGTAAACTGCGCATCCTTAATAAGGGGGATTCAGTCCTTATTCAGGTCTTGCAATCTAAGCTTGGTAGTATTGATTTTTTTAGCGCTTAATATGGATTTTTTGGCGGACTCAAATAGGAGATAAGCAGATGAATTTATTGAAGAAATATGTCTTACTTTTTGTGATGGCGAGTTTTTTGCCTTCTGCTATGGCACAACAAATGACTGCTGTTGAAACAGCTGAGAAGGGAGTTGAGACGCTTCTGGCAACCGTTGCAGAGTCTAAAAACCTGTTTTTATCTGACAGGGATCAGTATTTCTCGAATGTAGAAGGGGTTCTCAATACATTTGTGGACTTCAATGAGGTGGCCGCTGTAGTGATGTCGCGGCATGCCGGTTCTGCCAGCGACGCTCAAAAGCAACGATTCGCTGATATTCTGAAGACCACCCTGACTCGTTTCTATGGTGCCGCACTGGTCTCATACAACGATGAGGAATTGGTCTTTCTTCCGGCCGGAAATCCCAATGCGGACCCTCGAGCGGACACTGTAGTAAGCATGGAGCTGAGAGGCGCCGATACTAATCTTAAGTTGCAGTATCAGATGTTTCTCAATGCGGATGAGGAATGGAAGCTAAAGAACCTGAGCCTGGTAGGTATTAACCTTGGTAGGCAGTACAACACACAATTTACCGCTCTTATGTCACAACACAACAATGATATCGATTTGGTTTTGAATAATTGGAAATAGGATAAGAAGCTTTTGGATTCCGTACAAATAGAACAGATACTTACGGCAGGCTTAAGTGACTGCGAAATTACAGTAGAAGGTGGTGACGGGAAATACCTGGTCACAGCAATAGGTCAAGTTTTCGAAGGATTGAACGCTGTTAAGAGACAGCAAACCATCTACAAAATTCTCAATGAGCATATTAGTAGTGGAGCTATTCACGCGGTCAGTATGAATCTGATGACCGTAGAGGAAAGCGAAGCGGCTTAATGTCAATCCATTCTGTTGGACTTATAAATGGACAAGTTATTAATTAAGGGAGGCGTACGCCTTCAGGGTGAGATTCGTATCGCTGGCGCGAAGAATTCGGCGCTTCCGATACTGGCAGCAACCCTGTTAACCCATGAGACAGTGCAGGTCTGCAATCTTCCCCATCTATTTGACATAACTACTATGTTGGAGTTATTGGGATGTATGGGTGTGCAGCCGGTTATTGACGAGAAGCTGAATGTAGAAATAGACAGCAGCACTATTGCTCATTTCTCGGCTCCCTATGAATTAGTAAAGACAATGCGGGCCTCCATTTTGGTGTTGGGTCCTCTGCTTGCTCGCTACGGTGAAGCCGAAGTCGCACTGCCCGGTGGCTGTGCCATTGGTAGTCGACCGGTCAACCTTCACATTAGCGCGTTGCAGGCTATGGGAGCAGACATCGTTGTAGAGGATGGCTATATCAAGGCATCGGTTGATGGTCGTCTCAAAGGTGCTTCGATTTTCATGGACATGGTTACCGTAACGGGAACCGAGAATGTGATGATGGCGGCAACGCTGGCTGATGGTGTGACCACGATTGAAAATGCAGCGCGAGAGCCCGAGGTTGTAGATCTCGCTCTTTGTCTAATTGAAATGGGTGCGAAGATCACAGGCCAGGGAACAGACACCATCGTAATAGAGGGTGTTAAAGAACTAAAAGGCTGCAGCTACTCGGTAATGCCTGATCGTATTGAAACTGGAACCTACCTAATCGCTGCCGCTGCTACTCGAGGTCACATTAAGGTAAAGGATACGCGCCCGGATATTCTAGAGTCAGTTCTCAGCAAGCTTGAGCAGGCAGGAGCCGATATCAAGGTTGGGGACAATTGGATTGAGCTGGATATGCATGGAAAGCGACCCAAATCGGTCTCGGTTCGAACCGCACCTTATCCTGCATTTCCCACCGATATGCAGGCACAATTTACTGCATTGAATTCTGTCGCTGAAGGAACAGGCTCAATTACCGAGACTGTTTTTGAAAATCGATTTATGCACGTACATGAAATGAACCGCATGGGGGCAGCCATCCGCGTAGAAGGAAACACCGTTATAGTTGACGGGGTTGATAATCTAAAGGGTGCGCCAGTTATGGCTACTGATTTGCGTGCTTCAGCAAGCCTGATTATTGCAGGATTGGTGGGCGAGAACGAAACTACCGTGGACCGTATTTATCATATAGACCGCGGTTATGAATGTATCGAAGAGAAGCTGCAATCGCTGGGCGCTCAGATAAGACGATTACCTGCTTAAACTGGCGACTATTCCAGATTTCCGGCTGTATTGAGAATCTCCAAAATGAAACCTACACAACTCGTTATCGCACTCACTAAAGGGAGGATTCTCGACGAAGTTCTTCCTTTGTTTGAGCAGGCAAATATTATCCCGGCGGAAGATATATCAAAAAGCCGGAAGCTGATTTTCGACACCAGCTTGCCTAATGTGAAACTTATGGTTATTCGAGGCTCTGACGTGCCTACTTATGTTGAGTTCGGAAGTGCAGACATGGGAGTTGTAGGTAAGGATTTATTGTTGGAGCACGGTAGCGAAGAATTCTATGAGCCGTTGGACTTGAAGCTTGCTGAGTGCAGGTTGATGACCGCAGAGCCGGTTAATGCGAAGGAAGTCTCTGGGCGCTTGAAGGTCGCGACCAAGTTCACTAATATCGCGAAAAAATATTTTGCCGAGCAGGGTCAGCAGATCGAATTGATAAAACTTAACGGTGCACTGGAATTGGCTCCCTCCATGGGTCTTGCTGATGCTATTGTAGATATAGTTGATACTGGGAAGACCTTGACGGCCAATGGTCTTGAACCCAGAGAGCTAATAGCTCATGTTAGTTCAAGAGTTATTGTAAACAAGGCATCTATGAAGATTAAGAACAGTATTATTCGAGATGTTCTCGGGAAGCTAAGAGCTGCTGTTGAAAATAGCTAGCCACTAGCTGAAAAGCTCACCCACAGTAAACCACCACATAGAAGCAACACCTAAAGATGTCATATTCACCCGTTTCAATAAACAGACTCAATATTACTGACACTGGCTTTGATAAAAGGCTAGGCGAGCTATTGCATCGTGAAATGATAGTCGCAGAAGATCTGACGTCGACGGTAGCTGAAATTCTCAAGGATGTTAGACGGGATGGTGATAGAGCAGTACTGAACTACACCAAGAAGTTTGATGGCTTCGATGCAGCCTCGATCGAAGACTTATCTGTCGGTCCTGAACAGATGGCAGAGTCTCTGGAATCGCTCAGTGATAATCAACGGGAAGCTTTGGTACATGCTGCTGAACGTATACGTAAATACCATGAGAAACAGAAACAGAATTCTTGGCACTACGAAGAAGCTGACGGTTCAGTATATGGTCAAAAAATAAGCCCGCTGGAACGAGTCGGTATTTATGTGCCTGGAGGCAAAGCCAATTACCCTTCATCCATGTTGATGCTTGCTATACCTGCTCAGGTGGCAGGCGTGAAAGAGATTGTTGCTACGGTACCCAGCTCCTATGGCGAAGAGGCTAAACTGATATTTGCCGCTGCTTCATTGGCAGGGGTGAGTAGGGTTATAACCATAGGTGGAGCTCAGGCGATTGGTGCATTGGCCTATGGGACCGAAAGCATACCCAAAGTGGATAAAATCACAGGACCGGGAAATGTCTATGTAACCGTTGCCAAGAAAATGGTGTTTGGTGAAGTAGGTATCGACATGGTTGCAGGACCTTCGGAGCTGACTATTATCTGCGATGGCGATACTGATCCTGACTGGATCGCTATGGATCTATTTTCACAAGCTGAACACGATGAGCAAGCTCAGTCTATTTTGATTTCTACTGATTCCGATTTTATCGATAAGGTTCAAAACAGTATCGAGAAATTGCTTCCGGAGATGGACCGCAAAGATATTATAAAAACTTCTCTGGAGAATCGGGGAATATTAATCCTGGTGGACGATATGGAGGCTGCTGCCCAAGTCAGCAACTTTATAGCCCCCGAGCATCTTGAGTTATCTGTAGCAGACCCGGATGATCTACTTCAATATATAGACAATGCCGGTGCCATATTTATGGGCAGGTATAGTGCAGAGGCTCTGGGTGATTATTGCGCAGGGCCAAGCCACGTACTTCCTACTTCTGGAACTGCCAGATTCTTTTCAGCTTTGGGGGTCTATGACTTTCAAAAACGAAGTTCAATTATCAATTGCTCTGCCGAAGCTGCAGACAAACTTGCAACAACTGCGGCAGAATTGGCACGCAATGAATACTTGCAAGCCCATGCACTTTCGGCTGAATACAGAATCGATAAGTCGAAATAATTGTTAGTCGCTAGAATGGTGTAAGGTTCGATTCTAAGATTCGATCCTAGGGTTCAATAATAATGGCCTGACCAAACCCGAGCACAGTTGGCAAGCTGAGGGTTTGCCCAGCGCGATATATCTCTATATTTATGGTATCGCCAGGTTTCTTGTTTCGAATCTCCAGCATAATATTCTGAGCATCAACCACTGTAGTATCTTCAACTTTAGTAATAACATCTCCTGGTTGTATGCCAGCTCGCTGAGCTGCACCACCGTTATCCACGTTCTCCACCAACATGCCACGAATATGATCCGCTCCAAAGAATAATTGGCTGGACTGCGCGTTCAGAGCTTCGCCAGTAATGACTCCCAGGTAGCCTGAATTAGCCTCGATGGCTTGTTCTACCATTTCATCAAGTACGGCAACGGCGAGACTGACGGGCGTCGCAAAGCCAATTCCTTCGAAGTTTCCTGACTCAGAAAAAATGGAAGAGTTAATTCCTATTAGTTTTCCTTCGGCGTCGATGAGGGCTCCTCCAGAATTTCCGGGATTGATTGCAGCATCGGTTTGAATAATTGCCGATGATGAATCAGGAGAATTATTCAATGCGCTTATGATTCCTTGAGATACCGACTGCCCGATGTTTCTTGGATACCCAATTGCAAAGACGATATCTCCTACTTCCATTGCGGTTTCATCTCCAATTGAAATAGGAGTCAGGTTATCCATATTAATATGAAGAATAGCTAGATCGTTATCTTCGTCCCAGGCAATAACCGTCGCCGGCTTTTTCCTTCCATCGTTCAGAGTGACCTCGGTATCGAAAGCATCGAATAGGGTATCGACTACATGAAGGTTAGTGAGGATATAACCTTTATCGCTGACGATAACTCCTGAGCCCAGACTGGCGCGCTCGCCGAGATACAAATTTACTCTGTCCTCGGCAGCTCGTTCTATGGATTCAATATTGACGCTGGTGGCATTGATGCTAACCACGGAAGGGGAGGCTCGCTTAATAGCTTCTGAAAAAGAATTCAAACCAGTAGATGGGGTTTCTCTTGCTACCGGCAAGGGTGTTCGTTCGCTCAATTGTTGAAGCTGTTGATATTGGAGTACTACGACAGACAGCAGAATGCCTGTGGCTACAGGCCACGCTAAAAACTGCAGGGCTTTAAGGAAACGATCTATCATTTTCCAGCTCTTCTTCTTTTCTTTTTGGTTCTAGCTTTGATTCAGAATCCAATTGCTATGCTAATATTCGACTCTTGTGAATCAGACCCAAAAAATGGGGTCTTCAACAATATACAGCCTTGCAAGGGTGCTTACCAATGCCTATCAGCCTAAATGAACTTGAAAGCGAGTTAAAAACACTGCTAAGACCAGAGCAATTTAATGACTATTGCCCAAATGGTATGCAGGTAGAAGGGCGGAAAGAAGTCAGTAAAATAGTGTCAGGGGTTACAGCTTGTCGAGCGCTGATCGAAGCTGCTCAGGACAATGATGCTGATGTCTTGCTAGTTCATCATGGATATTTCTGGAAAGGCGAAGATCAGACAATTACCGGTCTGAAGAAGGGGCGTATAGAGAAGCTGCTTGAATCAAAACTGAGCCTATTGGCCTATCACTTACCATTGGATGTTCATCAGGATCTAGGTAACAACTCACAACTTGGCAAATTGCTCGGCTTTAAAACTACCGGTGAATTAGGAAAACGTAACAATCATCCCATGGGGCTGACAGGAGAATTAGCGGAACCACTGTCTTGTGAAGCGTTAACAAACTTGCTCAGGGACAAGTTGGGTCGTGACCCTTTGGTTGTTGCCGGAACTGCGGAGAAGATAACTTCGGTGGCTTGGTGCACAGGTGCTGCACAGGACTATATCCAACTTGCTATCGATAAGGGTATTGATGCATATATTACCGGGGAAGTATCGGAATCCACTTTTCACATGGCAAGGGAGTCAGGGATTCATTTCTTTTCTGCAGGACATCATGCAACGGAAAGATATGGCGTTCAGGCAGTAGGGGAATATCTGGCAGAAAAATTTGGAATCGAGCACCAATTCATTGATATCGATAACCCTGTCTAGACGAGAAATAACCTGTCTTCTTGCTAGATAATATCTTCTGCCTTCATTAGTTTAATCACCTGAGTCAGGCATTGTTCGACTGAAAGTGTCGCGGTGTCCAATTCAAGGCGAACATCCTCCGGTGGAGTATAGGGAAAAGACAGCCCCGGGATGTCGACAGAGTCTGATCCTTCTGCCGAAGTATATAAACCACTGGGGTCTCGCTGAATGCAGGTCTCAATCGGCGGATTTAGATAGATCAGATAGCAATTGTCCTTGCCTATGACGCTGACGGCGTGCTCTCTTGAGTCACTATTCGGCGCCACAAAAGAAGCGCAGCAAATGACGCCGGAATCATTCAGGAACCGAGCAATATGAGCGCTGCGTCTAAGGTTTTCTGCGCGCCCCTCAGCATCATGGGAAAGATCTTTACTGATCCCCAGTCGCATTGTTTTTCCATCTAAAACGGTACTCACTCGTCCCATATCAAATAGCTTTCTCTCAAGGCCGTGGGCGAGTGTGGATTTTCCGGAACCAGAAATTCCAATAAACATAATGGTTGCGGGTATTTGTCCATAACGAGCGGATCGCTCTTCTTTACTGACATGAATATTTGCGGATTCAATTCTCGGAGTCTGGATATTTTGTTCGCAGTCGATCATTCCGGCGGCAACGGTTACGTTAGTCATTTTATCGATGACGATAAAACTTCCAGTTAATCTATTGTCCTTATAGGCATCGAAACAAACTGGCTCATCGAGGCTAAGCTCTGCAATACCTATCTCATTTAATTCCAGGGAAGGGGCGGGGCTATGCTCCAGGGTATTTACATCAATGCGATTTCGAATACTTTTGATTCGGCCTCCCACAGATTTTGAACCCAGTTTAAAGTCGTACTGGGCACCTGGTAATAGGGCCGACTCTGTCATCCAAACTACTGTCGCTTCGAAACTGTCTCTAATAACAGGGATGTTATCCGGGTGTGCAAGAATATCTCCACGACTGACATCGATTTCATCTTCGAGTGTGAGAGTGATAGCCATTTCAGCATGGGCGAGTTCCAGTTCTTCATCGAAGGTAACAATGGATTTTACTCGGCTGGTTTTTTTGGACGGCAGAACTGTTATCTCGTCTCCTTTACGTACAACGCCCGATGCTACAGTTCCGCAAAAACCGCGAAAGTTCAGGTTGGGACGATTTACATATTGAACCGGGAATCGGAAATCCGTGTAATTGCGATCCCCTGATATTTCCACAGTCTCCAATATTGGCATTAAGGCTTCACCTTCATACCAGGGCATATGCTCACTATTGTTTACTACGTTATCGCCATTCAGTGCAGAGAGTGGGATAAATTGAAAATCTGCTGGTGCAAGATTGCTTGAAAATGCTTTGTATTCCTTGCGGATGTCTTCAAAGACGCTCTGTTGATAGTCCACCAAATCCATCTTGTTTATAGCAACGATTATGTGTTTTATACCTAGCAGTGATGCTATAAAACTATGGCGTCTGGTTTGTACCTGAACGCCATGCCGTGCATCAATAAGAATGATTGCCAGATCACAGGTAGAGGCGCCGGTGGCCATATTGCGAGTGTACTGCTCATGGCCAGGGGTGTCGGCTATGATAAATTTCCGCTTCGCCGTTGAAAAATAACGGTATGCGACATCTATAGTAATACCTTGTTCTCGCTCAGCCTGCAGACCGTCTACCAGTAAGGCAAGATCCAGCTTGCCTCCGGTTGTTCCGGACTTGACGCTGTCGGTCTCGATAGCAGCCAACTGATCTTCATAGATCATTTTTGAATCATGCAGGAGTCTGCCAATGAGGGTGCTCTTGCCGTCATCGACGCTTCCACAAGTTATCAGTCGCAAAAGCTCCTTACGCTCATGCTGAGCAAGATACGCATTAATATCTGTGCTAATTAGTTCCGACTGATGTGACATTAGGTGTTTCTCATGATGGTGCTTGTGAAATGGTTTGAGTCAGTTGCGAGGTAAAAATTCTTCGTAGTGTTTCCTAGAAGTATCCTTTTCTTTTTTTCTCTTCCATTGATCCGGCTTTGTCAGAGTCGATCAATCGCCCCTGACGTTCCGAACTTGTAGTAAGCAGCATTTCCTGAATGATTTCAGGCAGTGTAGTTGCCGTTGATTCTACGGCTCCGGTCAATGGATAGCAGCCCAGTGTGCGAAATCGAACAGTTTTGATTTCAACTTTCTGGCCTTCTTCGATTGGCATGCGGTCATCATCAACAAGGATATCTACTCCATCCATATGAACGACTGGTCGAGGTTTCGCGAAGTAGAGAGGGACTATGTCGATATTGTTAAGGTAGATGTATTGCCAAATATCCAGCTCAGTCCAGTTTGACAGAGGGAAAACCCGAATCGATTCGCCTTTATTTACCTTGCCGTTGTAAATATTCCATAGTTCAGGGCGTTGATTCTTAGGATCCCAGACATGATTCTTGTCTCTAAATGAAAACACCCTTTCTTTAGCTCGAGATTTTTCTTCATCTCTTCTTGCTCCGCCAAAGGCGGCATCAAATTTGTATTTATTAAGTGCCTGTTTCAAACCCTGTGTTTTCATGACATCGGTGTGCTTCTCGCTGCCATGGGTAAAGGGACCGACGCCTGCGTCTACGCCTTCCTGATTAGTGTGAACAATCAAATCCAGCCCCAGCTTTGCTATATGACGATCTCGAAACTCGATCATCTCTTTAAACTTCCAGGTAGTGTCCACATGCATTAGTGGAAACGGGGGCTTGCCTGGATAAAAAGCTTTAAGAGCCAGATGCAACATCACGGCAGAGTCTTTGCCAACAGAGTAAAGCATCACTGGCTTATCAAACTCAGCCGCAACTTCGCGAATGATGTGAATGCTCTCAGCTTCCAGCTGTTTTAAATGAGTAAGATTGTACTCAGACATGATCGCTCTTCGTGTTAATCGCAGGTGGCTGTAGTGAGAAATGCCTAAAGCTCAGGAATCTAACTAGCCAGGAATGCGGATGTTATTTATTGTTTGTGGTTGGTGCTAGCTCTTCGTCAGTTATTGCTCTGGACTTGTCCAGACCAAACTCTTCTGACAGCGCGCCTACCTGATCGGGGTTTTGCTTTGCTGCGTAGTCTCTGGGAGGTATAAGTCCACTGCTTGTTTCTATTTCTTCGCTATTCTCAAAAACCGCATCACTACCTGCAGGAAGTAATTTTCCAGCGACTTCATTCGAGCATAGGTCTTGAGCACCGCTGGCAAGATGTTGGTAAACTTCTCTATAGCTCTCTGTCATATGCTGAACCAAGTCAGCAGTCATGCTGAAGTGATCGCTGACATTTTCTCGATAACCACTATGAGATTCTTTCAGATCTCGGATCTGGTTTTCCAATTCCTGTACCCGTGACGGACTGGAATTTAAGCGGCTGGAAAATACAACACCGATTACGATTCCAACAGCCAGGCAGGCAACTGCAATTAACCAAGTCATTTTTTCTGAAGCCTCTGTTTGGCAGCTATATTTAGTAACTGTATTTGATAACAACAGCTAATAATTTGGCAGCGAGTAGTAAAATCCTGCTTTCTGCGCAGGAATGGCCACAGTATACCTCAGTTTGTGGCATTTCTTGAAGAGTAGTTATGTTGCTAAATTTCAGCCTGCTCATCTCATATAGACAGGATGATTTAGGATGCCCTTAAGAAAGAACAAAAGAAGAGAGTAGCTGTATTCTCCTTAGATACTCTAGAATAGGCATGCACAGACAAGAGAAACACTCCACAGCGAAATTAGCCTTGAATCCATTACAAAGATATACGCAAGACCTGCAGAAGAAGCTTTCCATGCCTGATCCAAGTCAGGCAGCGATAGTTGATGAACTGCAGCGGCTATTTATTCGTGTTCAATCCCATGAAAATAACAAGAGAAGAGCTTCTTCTGTTTTCAGAATGTGGAAGAAGAAGGAACGTGAGGAGGTCAGTTTAAAGGGCTTGTATCTATGGGGCGGTGTTGGTCGGGGAAAGACTTATCTGATGGATATATTTTTCGACTGTCTACAGGGCGAGAGAAAGCAGCGAACTCATTTTCATCGATTTATGCAGAAAATCCACCAAGACTTGAACAGTCTGCAGGGGCAGAAGAATCCCTTGGAGAAAATTGCAGAACACATTGCCAGAGACATTGACGTCCTCTGCTTTGATGAGTTCTTTGTCCAGGATATTGGCGATGCCATGATTTTGGGTGGTCTAATGAAAGCGCTTTTCGAACGAAATGTGATTTTGGTCGCTACATCCAACATTCGGCCAGATGGACTTTATGAGAACGGGTTGCAAAGAGAAAGGTTTCTGCCAGCCATCGATTTAATTGAAAAACATACCGAAGTGATCGAAATTGGAGCAGGTATTGACTATAGATTACGTAGCCTGAGCCAAGCGCAGCTCTATCACTGTCCAATTACCTCAGCTACAGATGCTACGCTTCTTCAATATTTCAATGAGCTTGCACCGGATAAATCAGAAATTGTTGCTGACGAGGACGTAGAGTTGCTCGGCAGGGAAATTCGCTCTCGCTACTGTGGAGATGACGTGGTCTGGTTCGATTTCCATCAGCTTTGCGGCGGCCCCCGTAGTGCTTTCGACTATGTTGAACTCTCAAAATTATTTCATGCCTTGATTCTCAGTGGAGTTCCTCGCCTTGACGACGAGAGAAGGGATCAGGCCAAGCGTTTCATTAGCCTCGTAGACGAGATATATGATCGCCGGGTAAAACTGATTATTTCGGCTGATGTGGCGATTGATTCCTTGTACCAGGGTAATGCTCTGGGTTTTGAATTCGAGAGGACACAATCGCGCCTTCTTGAGATGCAGTCTGAGCAATATTTGTCCCATCAGCATCGAGCTTGAGAGAGTCGCATTTCGGGACAGGAACAGGCCTTGAACCCACTGATTTTCACTGGATTCAGCCAGGAACTGGCAAATGTCTCAAAGTCCCCGAGAAATCTGATTATACAGCTGAATTTCGCTTGAATATTGCTATTTGCTCCGGTAGTATTCGCGCTCCCTAATGTAAAGCACATTGACCGAACATGAAGACATATAGCGCAAAACCCCAAGAGGTAGAACACAACTGGCTTTTAGTGGATGCCGAAGGGCAAACTCTAGGCCGTATGGCTACTGAAATTGCAACGCGACTGCGTGGCAAGCACAAGGCCGAGTATACCTCTCATGTAGATACTGGAGATTTCGTTGTAGTAATCAATGCCGATAAGGTGCAGGTTACTGGCAAGAAGGCGACTGATAAGATTTATCACTCACACTCCGGATTTCCAGGTGGACTTAAGTCCATTTCCTTTGAGAAATTGCAGGCAAAAGCCCCGGAAAAAATTATTCACCGAGCTGTCAAAGGCATGCTTCCAAGAACTCCACTTGGTAGGGCTATGCTGAAGAAGCTTAAAGTCTACGCTGGTACTGAGCACCCACATAGTGCCCAGCAGCCCCAGTCAGTTAAATTATAAAGAGGTTATTAAGTCCTAATGTCTAGCACGCAATACTATGGCACCGGCCGACGTAAGACTTCGACAGCAAGAGTCTATTTGACCAGCGGCAGCGGCAGCATTACCGTCAATAGCCGAACTCTGGATGGTTATTTTGGACGAGAAGTTGCCCGCATGATCGTTAAGCAGCCACTTGAGCTTGTTGAAATGGTTGAAAAATTCGATATTAAAGTCACTGTTCGCGGTGGTGGTAGTTTCGGTCAGGCTGGCGCTATTCGCCACGGTATTACCCGAGCCCTGATGCAGTATGATGGCGAGCTCAGGCCTACGCTTAGAAAAGCAGGTTTTGTTACTCGTGATGCCCGTGAAGTGGAGCGAAAGAAGGTTGGTTTACGCAAGGCTAGAAAGAAGCCGCAGTTTTCCAAGCGTTAATCTTTACGTTTTAACACTGGCAGTACAAAAAACGCTGATTCGAGCTTCGAAATCAGCGTTTTTTTTGTGCTCGAAAATAAATTATTCCTCTTTATTTTCAATGCGATAGATCAATATTTGACCCGCGCCCCACTTGAATAAATCTGCAAAATTGACTACAATTCGCGCGCTTTGTTGACCGTAAACGTCAGCTCGGCCCAAATCAGCGATTTCTGATCGCTTATTCCGAATTATTTCGGGGTATTTCAATTGACAAGCTTGTTCTCAAGGAGAAATTTACGGTGACTGACGACAGTACTAATGCTGGCCGTAGACGGTTTTTAGTGGGTTCAACTTCCGCAGTGGGAGCTGTTGGAGTTGTAGGGGCAGCTGTCCCCTTTGTTGGCTCTTGGAGCCCTAGTGCGAAGGCGCGAGCCGCTGGCGCACCCGTCCGAATCGATATTAGCCGTCTGCAGGATGGTGAAATGCTCGGACCAATTCCGGCTTGGCGTGGAAAGCCGATTTTTATTGTTAAGCGCTCAGCAGCGGTTCTTAGTGCGCTAAATGAAGACCCGGGTCGCTTAACAGACCCAGATTCAGAAGAACTGGAACAGCCCAGCTACGCGCAGAACGAGACCCGTTCTCGTTCGCCAGAGTTGCTGGTATTGGTTGGATTATGTCCTCACCTGTTTTGTTCACCAACTCCACATATTGAATTAGTTCCCCAGTCTTTTGACTCAGAATGGCGTGGTGGTTTCTTTTGTCCTTGTCACGGTTCGCGATTTGATCTTGCCGGCCGTGTTTATAGTGGTTCTCCTTCTTCACGAAATATGGAAGTTCCGCCTCATTCTCTTGAGGGCGACGGCATCCTTGTTATAGGCATTGACGAGGAGACTGCGGCATGAGCGAAGTAGAAAACGATATGAATAATACAAAACCAGGGATTGTTGTTTCTTCTCTAATTGGTTTACGTGACTGGACCGATGCCAGGTTGCCGATTATGAAGGCCTGGAAGACCCACATGAGCGGGTATTACGCTCCCAAGAATTTTAACTTTTGGTATTTCTTCGGAATTCTTTCAACAGTTGTCCTGGTGTTGCAGTTACTTACCGGTATCTGGTTGACGATGAACTATACCGCGAGTGCGGAAGCTGCTTTTGCTTCAGTCGAATACATTATGCGAGATGTTGAGTGGGGTTGGTTACTAAGATACCTGCATTCCACAGGAGCGTCGGCATTCTTCTTCGTCGTCTATATACATATGTTTCGCGGCTTGATGTATGGCTCCTATAAGAAGCCCCGTGAATTGATCTGGATTTTCGGAATGGCCATTTACCTGGTGCTGATGGCAGAAGGTTTCATGGGCTATGTACTGCCTTGGGGTCAGATGTCTTACTGGGGTGCTAACGTGATTGTTTCCCTGGCAGGCGCGATTCCTATTGTTGGTGAAGACCTGTTGGTTTGGGTGAGAGGAGATTATTTGATCTCTGGTGCCACTCTTAACAGATTCTTTGCATTGCACGTTGTGGCTCTACCAATCGTATTGTTAGCTCTTGTTGTTCTGCACTTTCTTGCACTTCACGAAGTTGGTTCAAACAATCCTGACGGAATCGATATCAAGAAAAACAAAGGGCCAGATGGCAATCCAATTGATGGCGTTCCATTCCACCCTTACTACACCATGTATCATGACTTGCCTGCCATAGTCGTATTCCTGTTCATATTCTGTGCCATTGTATTTTTTGCGCCAGAGATGGGAGGCTATTTCCTCGAGGTAGCAAATTTCCAGGAAGCTGATTCATTAAAGACTCCTGAGCATGTTCCTCCGGTTTGGTACTACACGCCATTTTATTCCATGCTGCGTGCGGTTACTTATCCCTTGTTTGGCATCGATGCTAAATTTTGGGGAATGATAGTGATGGCTGGCGCTATCGCTATCCTGTTCGTACTGCCTTGGTTGGATAAGAGTCCGGTAAGGTCAATGCGTTACAAGGGTTGGTATAGCCGAATAGCACTTCTACTCTTTGTAGTGAGCTTTCTCGTTCTGGGTGTACTGGGTACACAATCTGTTAGCCCGGCAAAGACATTGCTAGCTCAGATTATGACCCTGATTTACTTCGCGTTTTTCTTCGCTATGCCTTGGTATACGCGCAAGGAAACGACTTCTCAGCCTCCAGAAAGGGTCACTGGACGGTTTATCAGCATTCCTCAGCTTATCGGTAGCATTTTACTGATCGCATTCCTGGTGGTGCTGCCACTGATGCTGGTTTCGGAATCGGCGGAAGCGGCTGAAGCCAATATCGATCTTGAGCATGTAGAAACCAGTTTTGAAGACAAAGGTTCACTGCAGCGCGGATTCAAGACTTATATGAATTACTGCGTAAGTTGTCACGCACTTGGCTACGCTCGCTATGAGCGAACAGCAGACGATTTGGAGATACCTCATGATCTCGCGCTGGAGAATCTGATATTCGATGATTCTCTAATAGGCGGACTGATCGTAAATAATCTTTCCGAAGAAGATGCCTTGGCCTGGTTTTCTACAGTTCCACCAGACCTGACTTTGATCGGACGGGTGCGCAGTGCAGATTGGTTGTATACCTATCTCAAATCATTCTATGACGATGAGACTCGTCCTTTTGGAACGAACAACACGGTATTTGCCAATGTCGCCATGCCAAATGTGTTACACGAGCTTCAAGGTAACGTAGAGTGTGAGATGCATGATGGGCATTGTGAGTTACATCATGTTGATGGAACTGGCGCTATGGGTGTTGCTGAGTTCGACACCACGGTTGCCGAGCTAGTTAACTTTCTCTACTACATAGGAGAGCCGATTCGATCTCGTCGTCAAGAGATTGGGATATGGGTTCTTATATTCCTTGCCTTCTTCTATGTACTCACTGTGTTGGTAGCTAGAGAATTTGGAAAGGATTACCACTAAGCTTTCAATTCGAGGCTTTAAGACCATGTCTTAAAGCCTCTGCACTTCATTTAAAGTAAACATTAAGCTAGAAAAACTGGATTAAAGGGAAAAGTATGGGCGTGGTTGCAAAAAGATCTTCGATGACATTCTACTCAGATGGCACCAGTCACTACAGTCACAGAGTTCGAATAGTATTAGCCGAAAAGGGCGTAACAGTTGAGACGATAGATGTCGATCCTGCGGAGAAGCCAGAAGATCTGGCCTCATTGAATCCATACAATACACTGCCTACTCTAGTAGACCGTGATTTAGTTTTGTATGAAGCCGACATCATGATGGAATATCTTGACGAAAGATTTCCCCATCCACCTTTGTTCCCCGTCTATCCTGTAGCTAGAGCCCAAAGTCGTCTTTGGATATATCGCATCAAGCAAGACTGGTGCGACAAGGTAGATTTTTTGATGGCCGGTAAAGGAACTCCAACACAGCTCGATAAGGCACGAAAAGAGCTAAGAGAAAGCATTATCTCCATTGCACCAATATTCGGGGAGAAACCTTTCTTTATGAGCGATGAGTTCACCATAGTTGATTGCTGTGTAACGCCAATTTTGTGGAGGCTCCCATATATGGGTATCGACCTTCCCAAAAATAAGGCCGTTAAACCTCTTCTCGAATACAGAGATCGCCTTTTCGAAAGAGAGTCAATACTGGCTAGTTTTTCCGAGCAAGAAAAAGAGATGGTCTGATTCACTAATTCGTCAGGGGCCCCATTATGACCATGACTTCAAGTCGGCCTTTTTTGGTCAGGGCGCTCTATGACTGGATTCTCGAAAATGATTGCACTCCCTATATTCTAGTCAACGCCTATGCTGATGGCGTTGAAGTCCCACAGGAACATGTTAAGGACGGACAGATAGTCCTAAATATTTCCCCCTCTGCAGTTCAAGATATTTTTATTCGAAATGAGTCTGTCGATTTCGATGGCCGTTTTGCTGGAATTCCGAAACGCGTATATGTACCCATCACAGCAGTAATGGGTATTTACGCAAAGGAAAACGGGCAGGGTATGATCTTTGAAGCCGACGGAATCAATCCGCAACCTCCGACCGGAAGCGACGACCCAGGTAAGCCGAGTGTTTCGCCTATAGACGGCGAGAAGAAGAAGCCTTCTTTGAGAGTCGTAAAGTAATTTATTACAAGAAGCTCTTTCAATAAACTCAGTTAACGTACTCGAATACCTTCACTACCTTGGTGACACCGGAGACGTTTCGTGCAAGATTTGCTGCATTGTCGCCTTCTGCTTGATTGATCAAACCCATCAAGAAAATTGCACCGTTCTCGGCAATTACCCGGACTTGAGATGAGGGAATCTCACTATTAGCCAACATCAGAGTGCGAACCTTTGTTGCGATCCAGGTGTCGTTACTTCGCGAAATCAGACTGGTTTGGCCAGCTACTTCCAACTCATTATGAATCCGCTTTATTTTTGTGCTCGCTTCAGCGGAGATCTCGGTGGCTCTCGATTTTAAGTTTTCAGACCCCACCTGCCCGATTAGTAATACCACACCGTTGTGGCTTACTACCTGTACATTGGCCTGTCTGAAATCCGGTTCAAAAGAGCGCAAGTTTACCGCTATCTTGGTTTCAATAGATTGGTCTTCTACTACGGCGCCAGCAGTTCTTTCGGTAGGATCTTCCTCTATCCCTTGACCGCCAGTTGTCCGAACCAAAATAGAAGTACATGACGTGGTAACGAGCATGAGTGTGATAAGTAAAAAGTGTCGAAGCTTCATACCTGATCTTCTCCAAATAATTGAGTATCAATAAAATCGCAGAGGCAATGAATAAGCACTAGATGTACTTCCTGAATTCTTGCCGTCCTATTTGACGGGACGCGAATCTCTACATCTTTCTCTGTCATTAAGCTCTCCATTTTCCCGCCTGCATTTCCTGTAAAGGAGACCACAGACATTTGCCTTTCATGAGCGGCTTGAATAGCTGTGATGACATTAGCTGAATTACCACTGGTAGAGATAGCCAGCAGGATATCTCCTTCATTGCCGAGGGCGCTAATCTGTTTCGAATAGATTTCGTCATAGCTATAGTCGTTGGCTATCGCCGTAATTGTTGAAGTGTCAGTAGTTAATGCGATTGCTGGGAGTGGTGGTCGCTCTTTTTCGAAGCGGTTCAGTAGCTCTGCGGAAAAGTGTTGAGCATCTCCGGCGGAGCCTCCGTTGCCACAGCAAAGAATCTTGCCGCCATTGAGCAGGCAATTCACCATCGTTGTTCCTGCAAGCTGTATGGGATCTACCAGCTCGTCCATCGACCTTTTCTTGGTTTCGATGCTATCGATGAAATGCTGGCTAATTTGATCTCGTAAATCCATGGTTTCCTGATTCCGCTAGTCTGTGCCTTTGTAAAAAGGCAAAAGGTATTCGTTTATATCGGCCGCTAAGCATTCAATATTTATAAGAGATTTGCTCTTTATGATGAATTCAGTCTGATACTGATACTGATACTGAGACTTACAAAGAGACCGGAAAGTTTCAAAAAAATGCATTTCGAATCCAGTTTATTTCAAATTCTTCACTGGATGCCTCTAAAGAAGGCCGGGGAGAGATGCCTACCACATCAAACCTACACGAAAGTTTACGATATCCAGGGTTTGCATGTAGGAACAGGGAAGCGCTCGTTCTGATTCTTTCTTGCTTCTTCCTGCCGACTGTTTCGGCAGCGTTACCATAACAAGAGTTTTGTCTGAATCTGACTTCGATGAAAACCAGTGTGTTATCCGAATCCTGCATTATTAAATCGATTTCGCCACGACGACAGTGGAAATTGGATTTAATAAGTCTAAGGCCTTGCCGTTTCAGGAATTTGCAGGCTCTGGCCTCATGACTGCTGCCAAGTAGCCGTTTATTCAATAGGCTTCGAGACTTGCCAATGAAAGACATGAGGCGCACATCCTTGTGAGCACTTCAGTAAAAGTTAATCAGGGCCTAGTCTGATTCTGGGTTTTCATCCTTTGAAAACACCGCCAATCCATTCTCGAAGTGGGCGACAGCCAGACTGCGACGGATTCTGCCGCTATCCGTGATGCTCAGGCTTCCGGTGACTCCGTCCAAGCTATCTATTGCGTGATCATCAAGCCGCTCTAGATGAGTATAGAGCCGGTAGCTATCGATGCCGAGAGCTCTCAGTCTGCGAAGAGGGCCTGGGACCGGTCGCAGGATGGATTCAACGTCTGCTTTCAAGGCGTCCTCATTGCTCAATATCCAGGGCGCATCTGTAAACACTATTCCATTTAGGTCTTGATCGGCGCTGGGATTTTCAAGCCCATCATATACAGAGGGGAGAGAGTAAACAGGTATGTCACCGGCAAAATAGAAAGCCAGAGTGGGTTTAATCTGTCGTCCTTGCCTTGGGTTTGCAATCATAAATATAAAATCGATATCTTGTCTGCGTCTTGGAGTGAATTCCATATTGTTTCTTGGCAGGATATCCAATAATTGAGCGGCTCTTGCCTCGCTGGAATCAATGGCCATAAGCCGTTTTATTACTGCCGCATAGTCTGCGCTGCCGTTGTAACTTGTTAGCGAGACAAGCTCCCCTCCTTTTTCTGTCCAGAGAGTCTGAAAGATTGATTGCAAACGTAAATAGTCTTCAGAGTCGGGAGTGATAATAGCGGCATTTCTGAATCCTGATGCCCAGGCAAGATCTGCGGCTTGTTCGATTTCGTCTTCGGGAGCGAGTCCAAACTGAATCAAGCCTGGAGGGAATTCTATGCGATCTTCTTCGGTATAATTCAAAGCAAGCGTCCGAACCGGCAATTCGTCCAGCTCTGAGAGCTCCGTAACCAGAGACTTGTCTAATGGTCCTATCACCAGGTCTGCACCGTCAGCGATTGCTTGATTGTAAATCGGGATTATTGATAGCGCGTTGCTGGAATCATAGACAGAAATTTGTGGAACCTCTCGAGTCACTGCGAGGTCTTGATAGTAGGCACTTAAGAATCCTTCCTGAATGGCGTTACCAGCACTGAGTTGCAAGGGAAGGATTAGAGCGATATGTCGTGGTCGCTGTTCCCAAATTTCATTCAGTTCGCTTATGGCTGGCGGCAATAATTGTGTGGCAGCGTGCTGACTCCAGGTTCGACGCCAAGTAGTTACGGAGTCCAATTGTGCCTTTACCGAGAATTGGTCGGACCTGATTATTCGAACAAGCTCTACCCATCCCCTGGTTTGGTAATTGTTTGCTGAAGTCGCAAAATTCATTAATTCTTGATCGCTGAACTGGTTTAGAATCTCCCAAATGATCTGATGAACCTCAGGGTCAGGATTTATATTGTTGGTAGATCGCGAATAATTAGTGACCGCCTCTGCGAGCTGGTTCGTGGAAGAATAGGCGTCTCCGGATATTCTAAAGTAGTTGCGGATTTCGTCATCGGAAGCAGGGAGTGCCTGAATGCTCTGTTCACTTATCTCGCTCAAATGATCAATAGCTGTATCGGCATTACCCAATAGCAGAGAGATTTTCGCAAGACTGGTAATAGCGCGAACCTGTTGAGTGGCAGATAGCTGATCTTCTGACTGGAGTTGACTAATCTGGCGCTGTGCACGATTTAGTTGTCTGTCATCCACCATCGCATCGATGGCAGACAGTTTAAGTTCTATTGACTCATTTCCGGATGAGTTTCTTGCGTCTTCAAGAAGCAATACTATTCGGCTATCAACAGGAGAATCGGCGGGCATCTCGACAGCGGTGGGAGTTGGGCTGGATCCGCAGCTAACCAGGCCAATGAGAATAAAGGCTGCCAAAAATCTCTTGCTATGAGTGCTGTATAAAATCATCTTTGTGTATGCAGGATTGTCTGATAGTTTGTCGGAATTGTCTGGGTTTATTGATAGTTATCTGGCGTTACCAAGTGACACATGATCTCATGATCAGCTGCTTGATCACTAATAAAGATTAATACAGTAATGAAAGGACGGCAATTTATTGCTGTTATTCACTTCGCTCGATCTGGTTTGGAATATGTCAACACAAGCTAAACTTTTCATTGTGGCCACTCCTATAGGTAATCTTGATGATTTTTCCTTCAGAGCTATTGAGGTTCTGAAGGCTGTTGATTTGGTAGCCGCAGAGGATACGCGTCATAGTAAGAGGTTGCTTCAACACTATCAGATTGATACCTCACTCATTTCCTATCATGACCACTCTGACCTCAGTGAGACCTTAAAGCTCATTGAATTACTCGAGGCCGGAAAATCAATTGCCCTGATTTCGGATGCGGGTACACCTTTGATTTCTGACCCTGGTTATCGATTGGTTACTGAGGCTAGATCGAAGGGTATACCGGTTTTGCCCATACCAGGAGCCAGTGCATTGACTGCTGCATTAAGCGTCAGCGGTTTGCCTACAGATAGATTTTCGTTCGAAGGTTTTCTTCCTGCCAAACAGGTGGCACGCGTTAAGAGGCTTCAACTACTGGAGGTCGATTCTCGTACTCTGGTGTTCTATGAGTCTCCCCACAGGATTCTGGTATCGCTCTCGGATATGAATTCAGTCTTCGGAGATTCTCGCAAAGCGTTTATTGGGCGTGAACTGACCAAAAAATTCGAGAGTCATTTTCTAGGGAGTTTGCAGGAATGTGTGCACTGGGTGCGCTCTGACGGAAACAACCAGAAGGGGGAGTTTGTTGTTGTTGTTGCAGGCAATGATGACGCCAAAGATGAGGACTTGAAGCTGAAGCAGGCGATGACCATCGTGCAGTCCCTTGGCAAAGAGCTTTCAATGAAAAAAGCGGTGGCGCTCGCCAGCGAGATTACTGGCACCAGGAAAAATTTACTCTATAGCAAGGCTTTGGAAGAGCTGGATTCCGATAGCAAATGAGCGGGATGAAAGATTGTAAGCATTTGAAAGATCAATTATTATCCGCCCCAGAGTCAGCTGGGCAATTGCTGTAGATAGCTCTTCGTTTATCGCATAGCGTTAGATGAGGAAATTTATAGAGGAAAGTCCGGGCTCCATAGAGCAGAGTGCCAGGTAACGCCTGGGGGGTGAGAACCCACGGCTAGTGCAGCAGAAAATAAACCGCCAGATTACTTTCGAGTATCAGGTAAGGGTGAAATGGTGCGGTAAGAGCGCACCGCGCGACTGGTAACAGTTCGTGGCAATGTAAACCCCACTCCGGAGCAAGGCCAAATAGGGATCTAATGATGCGGCTCGTATCGGATCCGGGTAGGCCGCTAGAAATCTGTGGCGACGCAGATTGAAGATGAATAATTGTCCTCGACAGAACCCGGCTTATAGGCTGACTCTTCTTTTTTTCTCCCCCTAAGTTCTCCTAAGAATAGGTTTAAGCCACCGGCAACTTAATAAACTACATTAATTAAGCTTGCTATTACGCTGAAAACCCTAGAATTCTCTTTAGGAAAAATAGCAAGATAACACCATATTCCCTACTTTTAGCGGCATGATCGCGTATTTTCTTGAAGTAAATCCCCTAAATAGTGCTTGCGCAGTGGGAAATCTGTCCCTATAGTGTGTCTTAGTGGCGAAAAGTGGAAAATACTGTCAAATTGTGGGAAAGGAAGGATTCCGATTCCTCGACTGATTTTCCAATAATAAATGGGGACAACGATGTTTCGCGGCATCAATACTATCAATCTCGATGCGAAGGGCCGCATGGCTATGCCCGCCCGATACCGTGAGCAATTGACTACTCATTGCTCGGGTCATCTCGTTGTTACTATCGACACCAACCATCGTTGTCTGTTGCTCTATCCCCTTGCAGAATGGGAACAGATTGAGCGGCAAATAGAATCCCTTTCCAGTTTCGATCCAATGTCTCAGAGAGTTAAGCATCTGCTTATAGGTCATGCCAATGATCTCGAGCTGGATGGCAGCGGGAGAATTCTTCTGCCTCAGGAATTAAGACAATATGCTCAGCTCGAGAAACATGTCTGCCTGATCGGTCAGGGCAAGAAGCTGGAAATCTGGAGCCAGGATATTTGGAATCAGCAAAGAGAGCAGTGGCTTACGGAATCCTCAACTGAGGGAGAGTTACCGGAAAAACTAAGATCGCTGGCGCTGTAGGGTTGAATGATCATGGCATCTGATCAAGCCCATGAGACGGTGTTGTTTCACGAAGCCGTTGAGGCATTGGTGGGTGATACATCCGGAAAATATGTCGATGCGACTTTTGGTCGTGGAGGACATAGCAGGCTGATTCTCGAGAAGCTTTCAGATCAAGGCGAGCTTCTGGGATTTGATAGAGATCCGGAAGCGATAGAAGTCGCAGAGGCGATGCAACTAGCAGATTCAAGGTTAAAAGTGGCACATGCTCCTTTCAGCCAGTTGGAAAAATACATAAGTGCTCAAGCTTGGTCGGGTGATCTGGATGGAATTTTGTTTGACCTTGGTGTTTCCTCGCCTCAGCTCGATGAGGCAGGGCGAGGGTTCAGTTTCCTAAGAGATGGTCCTCTCGATATGCGAATGGATCCAACGAGCGGGCTTAGTGCTAGCGAATGGATTAATACGGCGGCCGAGAACGAGATTGCCGATGTCCTCTACAAATATGGTGAGGAGCGACATTCGCGAAGAATGGCGAGGCGAATTGTCGAAGAGAGACTAAAGAAGCCCATTACCCGAACCGGGGAATTGGCAGAGTTTATCAAGGAAGCTAACCCTTCCTGGGAAAGAGACAAACATCCAGCGACTCGAGCATTTCAGGGGATTCGCATTTATATCAATAGTGAGCTGGAAGAAATAGAAAGCGCTCTAGGTCAATCTCTAGAGTTATTGAAAGTAGGCGGGAGGCTGGTGGTAATTAGCTTTCACTCGCTTGAAGACAGAATAGTTAAACAGTTTATAGCAAAAGAGGCTAAGGGAGATAATTTTCCGAGAGACCTTCCGGTTTCTCAGGAGATGTTGAATCCCAGACTTAAGCCAATTGGAAAAGCCATAAAGGCAAGTAAGCAGGAAATCGGAAATAATCCGCGGGCAAGAAGCGCAGTTATGCGGATAGCAGAAAAAATAGCGTAATTTCAAGAATAGGCTGGTGACCGCCACTATGAGTATGGGTAAAAAAACAATAGCTTCCCAGGTTCGCCCAGGAAACAAGATGTCCATTCTTCAATGGGCAGGAGTTTCTCGCCCCTCCACAATTGTATTGTTGATACTGCTCGGCTCTATTTTGACCTCCGGTCTTTCCGTAGTGAAGACAACACATCAAAACCGATTTGCATTTAATGAATTACAAGAATTAAAGGATCAGGCCAATCAGCTTGATGTTGAATGGGGCCAACTGCTTATTGAGCAGAGTACATTTGGCATCGAAGGCAGAATAGAGCAGAAAGCGCTTGATCAGTTGGAGATGCGGGTTCCCGAAATTGATAGCATTGTTATGGTGGGCGAATGAACAGCTACTCTGTCAAAGGCTTTCAGCAATGGCGACTATATTTCGTGCTTCTTGGCATGGTGCTCTGTGTTGCTGCCATTGCTTGGAAAGTAAGTGCTCTGCATATCGTCGAGCGAGATTTTCTTCAGCGACAAGGTGATGCCCGTACCATCCGTACAGTACCTCTGGTTGCTAACCGTGGCTTGATTACGGATAGAAACGGAGAGCCTCTGGCTGTAAGCACACCTGTTAAATCAATTTGGATAAACCCTCAGGAAATTAACGAAGATTTCGAGGCGATTGCGACCTTGGCTGCGGAGCTGGAACTCAATGCAGATGTGCTGGCAAATAATATTGAGAATAATAGTAGTAAGGAATTCCTATATGTGAAGCGACGACTTCCTCCCGCTGAAGCTGATCGAATTTTGGAGCGTCGCATCAATGGAGTTTACGGTCAGCAGGAATATCAAAGATTCTACCCGCAGGGTGAAGTAGCGGCTCACATCGTTGGCTTTAGTAATGTAGATGATATCGGTCAGGAAGGTCTTGAGCTTACTTATGACGAGTGGTTGAGAGGTGTTCCCGGCAGAAGACAGGTGATCAAGGATAGGCGTGGGCATATTATCGAAGAGCTGAATACAATTCAGACGGCTCAGCCTGGAAAGAACCTCGAGTTAAGTATCGATTTTCGTTTACAGAGCCTTGCCTATAAAGAGCTTAAAGAAGAATTTGTGACTCGGCGAGCAAAGTCAGCATCTATCGTAGTTCTCGATGTTGATACGGGTGAAGTTCTGGCGATGGCCAATCAGCCTTCGTACAATCCTCATAACAAATCTAATATGACCGATTTTAGTGTTCTGCGAAATCGAGCTATTACCGATATGTTTGAGCCGGGTTCTACTATAAAGGCTTTCACTATAGCCGCTGCGCTAGAGTCTGGAGTCTATACCCCAGATACAGTGATCGAAACTAGTCCTGGATGGATGATGGTTGGCAGGGATGAAGTAAAGGATCTTTTTGATTATGGCACTCTGACTTTATCTACGGTGATTACTAAATCCAGCAACATCGGGTCTAGTAAGATCGCTCTCAATATTGGCCCCGAACCCATTAGAGATGTCCTTGAAAGGGCAGGGGTGGGAGAAGTAACGGGCACTGGATTCCCCGGCGAAAGGGGTGGAATTTTACCTAGCCCAAATAGATGGAGCAATATAGAAATAGCTACTCTCTCTTATGGTTATGGTTTGACCACTTCGGCTCTTCAGCTCGCTCATGCCTACTCAGTGATTGCTGATGGCGGAATTAAAAAACCAGTCTCTTTGGTCAAGCTTGACCAAGCGGCTGTTGATGCATTGCCTCGCGAAAGAGTATTGAGCCAGGTTATAACGGAACAAATTACCGAGATGCTGGAGACTGTTGTTGATCGGAAACGCGGTGGCAGCGCAGTAGAGGCCAGAGTCCCTTTTTATCAAGTGGCTGGAAAAACTGGCACGGCTCACGTCGTCGGTGAATTTGGTTATGAAGAAAATCTTCATAATTCACTATTTGTTGGCTTGATTCCGGCATCTGATCCCAAGCTCGTTGTAGTAATAATAGTGAATGAACCCAAGGGAGATGAGCACTATGGAGGTCAGGTGGCAGCACCTGTATTTTCCAGAGTCGCCTCTGGCGCGATGCGAATATTAAACATTGCTCCTGATGACGTGCCCGACAACCAATCGATGGAGTTGACATCACTCTAAAATGAATACTGCGAAACAATTAAACACAACAATATCATTGCTGGAACTAGTGGAAGGCCTGACTGGCATTCCTGAAGCCGTAAGCTCTGAGTTGAATGTCACTGTGAGCGGAGTGCAGATGGATAGTCGTCTGTTAAAGCAAGGTGATTTGTTTATAGCTTGTTTTGGCAGAAATCACGATGCTCGTGATTATATAAACCAAGCTGTGGGGCAGGGTGCCGCTGCGGTTCTGGCGGAATCTTGCGGTGAGTGGACTGGTATCAGGTTTGTTGAGAATGTGCCGGTGTTGGCGATTGACAACCTTTTCTCAAAGATTAGTGAAGTTGCAAGTCGATTCTATTCCCATCCAAGTCAGAAGCTAAATGTGATTGGAATAACCGGCACCAATGGGAAAACCAGTTGCTGTCAATTTATTGCACAAGCACTTAGTTCGATGGGTCTTCAATGCGGAACTATTGGCACGCTGGGTTACGGAGTCTATGGAGATCTTAAAGAAACGCAATTAACTACACCCGATGCTGTATTTACACAAATGGCACTCGCAGAAATGGTCGAGGATGGAATTGATCCTGTAGTGATGGAAGTTTCGTCTGTCGGACTACATCAGCGTCGTGTTAAAGCAGTTCATTTTGATACAGCGGTTTTTACCAATTTAAGTCGTGATCATCTCGATTATCACGAGAGTATGGAAGATTACGGGAAGAACAAGAAAAAACTATTTCAATCTCAAGGTTTGAGGCAGGCAATTGTAAATCTCGACGATCCCTACGCACTTTCTGTAATTAATAGCATTCCGAAATGCGTAGAAATTTCTACTTACAGTATCAAAAATAAAATGGCTGCGGTCTACGCTGAAGAACTAAAGATGACCAGAACAGGGTTTGAGGCGCGCATTTCAACTCCTATAGGTCAAGGAAATATCGAAGGTTGCCTGCTTGGCTATTTTAATTTTAGTAATTTGCTAGCGGTAATTACCACCCTTATTAGTTATTACAATCAGCGAGAAGGGTTGGATGTCGAGAGGCTGTGTAGTGAGATTTCCAACCTAAAGCCCGTAGATGGAAGAATGGAAATTATCGGCGACTCCGATGATATCACTGTAGTTGTTGATTATGCCCACACACCAGACGGTCTGCGCTCTGCGCTGCTGGGCTTGCGGGATCATTTCGATGGAGATATCTGGTGCGTGTTTGGCTGTGGTGGCAATCGAGATAAAGGCAAACGTCCTTTGATGGGTGAAGTGGCTGAGCAAAATGCAAATAAGCTACTTATATCCGATGACAATCCAAGAAAAGAAGCAGGCGACAAAATTGTTCAGCATATCTTGAGCGGCATAAATGAGCCGGACAAGGTTCTGGTAATTCGAGATAGAGCGGAAGCTATCTCCTACGCTATCGCCAATGCCAAACATGGAGACGTAGTTCTTGTGGCGGGCAAAGGACATGAAACATATCAAGACGTCGCAGGCACCAAGTTGATTTTCAGTGACGCCCATCATGTGAGACTGGCTTTGCAAGAAAGAAGTGCGAACTAGAGGGAATAGAAGAGATTGATTGGGTCCATGACGCTATCGCAATTGAAAAATGAAATAGGCGGTGAGCTCCATGGCCCTGATGTGGAATTCTCAACAGTATCAACTGATACCAGAGTGCTACAGAAGGGTGATCTCTATTTAGCTCTGTGCGGAGAGAATTTCGACGGCAACAAATTTGTAGTGGATGCCATAAGGAAAGGAGCCTGTGGTGCTATTTCCACTGAAGCAGTTGGCTTGCCTGATGGCGGTTCGGTATTAGTGGTGCAGGATACCCATGAGGCTTTGGGAAAAATTGCTTCCCTGAACAGATTGAGAAGTGATTCGAAAGTAGTAGCTCTTACAGGTAGTCAAGGGAAGACAACAGTTAAAGAGATGATCGGTTCCATTTTTGGCTTAGGTGAAAACGCCTTGATCACAGAAGCAAATTTGAATAACACAATTGGTGTGCCATTGACGATGCTGCAAATTTCATCTGAGCACACAAGAGTTGTTTTGGAGATGGGAGCTAACAGTCCTGGTGAGATAGCGTTCAGCGTCAATGCTGCAAAACCAGATATCGCCTTAATCACCAATGCCAATGCTGCACACATTGAAGGGTTTGGTAGTTTGCAGGGGATAGTAGAGGCCAAGGGAGAAATCATTGACGGCCTGTCCGACGAAGGGACAGTGGTTCTGAATGCTGACGACGAGAATTGCGTGCAGTGGATTGATCGAGCAGCGAATAGGAAAAAGGTGTTCTTCAGCTATATCAATGAAGCAGGATCTGCTGAATATTTTGCCTCTGAAATTGAGATGGCTGAGGACGGTGCTGTTAAATTTAATCTGAATACACCAGAGGGAAGCAAAGTAACCTCAATGTTTCTTCTCGGAGAACATAATGTAATGAATGCAGTATCGGCTGCAGCGGTCGCCATGGAAGCGGGCGCTACACTAGATGATGTTTCTGCCGGGCTTTCAAAATTGCAGGCAATCGAAGGGCGTCTATGTCCCGTTGCTGGCATAGCGGGAAGCAGAGTCATTGACGATAGTTACAACGCTGGCCCGGACTCTTTTGTTGCAGCCATTGATGTGTTGAAAAACTGTAAGGGACGAAGAATCTTAGTAGCGGGCGAGATGAGAGAATTAGGTGATGAGTCAGAGAAGGCCCATAGCTTTGTTGGATCATACGCAGCAGAAGCTGGGATAGAAGAACTCTGGGCAAGCAGTGAGTCATGCTTGCCAATGACAAAGGCATTCGGCAGTAGGGCGAGATTATTTACGAATCAAGATGAGCTTTTGAATGCCTGCAAAAATATTGCTGCAGCAGATGTCTCTTTTCTAATTAAAGGTTCCCGCGGCGCGAGAATGGATCTTGTTGTAAATGAATTGCGTGAAAAATAATAATGGGTGGTGAACTCTAATGTTGGTATGGCTTTCAGATTACTTAATACAATTCGATAGTAGTTTTGCCGTGCTCCAGTACATAACTGTACGAGGCATCTTCAGTATTTTGACTGCGTTATTTGTGTCGCTGATTATCGGTCCAACTATGATTCGCCGCCTGAACTATCATCAAATTGGACAAGTGGTGCGGGACGACGGGCCCGAGTCTCACCTTTCCAAGGCCGGGACACCTACGATGGGTGGCGCTTTGATTTTGGTGAGCATCGCGATGAGCACGCTATTGTGGTCGGACCTGAGTAATCACTATGTGTGGATTTTGCTGATGGTAACGATGCTATTTGGGGCAGTAGGCTGGGTTGACGATTATCGTAAGGTGTTCGAGCAAAACTCCAAAGGGCTGTCAGCTCGCTGGAAATATTTCTGGCAATCTGTGATTGGATTGGCGGCAGCTATCGTTCTCTATTACACGGCATTTGGAGCTGTTGAAGTTGAGTACATTATTCCTTTCTTTAAAGATGTCGCCATTGATTTAGGTGTCTTCTATATCGTGATCAGCTATTTCATGATTGTTGGATTCAGCAATGCAGTTAATCTGACGGATGGCTTGGACGGATTGGCGATTCTGCCAACAGTAATGGTAGGCGGAGCATTGGGAATCATTGCTTATCTGGCGGGAAACACAGAGTTCTCGACTTATCTGAATATTCCTTACGTTGTAGGCTCGGGAGAAATTGTCATTTTTGCCGGAGCGCTGGCAGGAGCTGGTCTTGGTTTTCTCTGGTTCAATACTTATCCGGCGCAAATATTCATGGGAGATGTGGGAGCCTTAGCCCTCGGGGCTGCTCTTGGAGTAATGGCGATTATCTCTCGTCATGAAATAATACTTTTCATAATGGGCGGGGTTTTTGTAGTGGAGACTGCGTCTGTAATTATACAGGTAGCTTCATTCAAGATGACTGGAAAGCGAGTGTTTAAGATGGCTCCCCTACATCATCACTTTGAATTAAAGGGCTGGCCTGAGCCCAGGGTTATTGTTCGTTTCTGGATAATCACTGTAATGCTGGTTCTATTTGGCCTGGCTACATTAAAGCTACGTTAGTAGACCTCGGAGACCGAAAGGAATGACAACAGAGTCGAATGACCGCCTGATTGTTATTGTTGGTTTGGGAAGTACGGGTCTTTCCTGCGCAAAATATTTTGCGTCACAAGGGGAGGCGTTCAAGGTTGTTGATGACCGGGAGAATCCGCCAGGTCTTGAGGAGTTGAAAAAAATACTTCCGGACATCGAGCTGGAACTTGGAAGTTTCTCAGAGGAAACTTTTCTAAAGGCCAAGCAACTCGTTGTCAGCCCGGGTGTTAGTTTAAAGACAGAGCAAATAGTAGCGGCAAGATTAGCTGGCGTGCCTATAACCGGTGACATCGATATATTTTCGAAAGTGGTAGATGCTCCAATTATTGGAGTGACTGGGTCAAATGGAAAAAGCACGGTTGTGGCTTTGTTGGCTGAAATATTTCGTAAAGCAGGAAAGCGATATGCCTTGGGCGGAAATTTGGATGGGGCAAACTTTAAGCCAGCATTGGACCTGCTAGACGAAGACAAAAAAGATTTTTACATTTTGGAGTTGTCCAGCTTTCAGCTAGAGACAACAGAGAGCTTGAATGCTGAGGTCGCTGTGTTACTGAATCTTAGCGAAGATCATATGGATCGATATAGCAGTCTTGAAGAATACCATCAGGCTAAGCAAAGAATTTTTAAAGGGTGTAAGCAAATAGTGATTAATCGAGACGACAGCTATAGCAATCCAGCTAGTGAGCTAGAGGTTCCCAAGTGGGACTTCGGTTTCAGCAGGCCTGGTATAAATGGCTTCGGTCTCTTGGAAGATGGTGGAGAACAGTACTTAGCCTATCATTTTGACAAAATCGTATCAGTGAACGAGTTGAAAGTATTCGGTCAGCACAACATATCGAATGTTCTCGCAGCTATTGCTCTCGCAATGTCCGTTGGCATAGATATTAAGCCGATCAAGAAAGCTATAACAGAATTCACTGGGCTACCCCATCGTTGTCAATGGGTTCGGAATATATCCGGTGTCGAATTTTACAATGACTCCAAGGGTACGAACGTTGGCGCTACTGTTGCTGCGGTTGAAGGTCTGGGACAGAGAATTTCTGGCCACATTATTCTTATCGCCGGAGGTGTTGGTAAAGGGGCGGATTTCGCAACCTTGGTTCCTGCCATCAATAAGTGGGGTAAAGAGCTCGTCCTAATCGGTCAGGATGCAGTAGAGATGGCAGCGCACTTCGACTCGGAAATTAATACCTATTTTGCGAATGATATGCAAGATGCCGTAGAAGTCGCATTAAAGCATGCGAGAGCGGGTGATGCTGTGTTGTTGTCCCCAGCATGCGCAAGCTTCGACATGTTTGATAATTTTCAACACAGGGGAAGTTCCTTTGTTCAGTCCGTGGAGACATTGCAATGACAATGGCTAGAACGGCAAACAGACCGCCTCGGTTTAACAAGATTGAAGAGGAAAAGTCCTTAAATCTTGTGTTATTTCTTACTCTGATGCTCTTGACTAGCGGATTGTTGATGATGACATCGGCCTCTGTAGAAATCGCGAGCTCTCGGTATGGTGATCCTTTTTATCACCTAAAACGCCAGGGAATTTTTGCTGCAGTTGGTATTGTGGTGATGTTTGTAACCCTTAATATTCCACTCTATTTGTGGAAGAAATTTAGTTGGTTTCTATTGATGGCTTCCTACGCACTATTGCTACTGGTTCTTGTTCCCGGCGTGGGAAAAGTTGTCAATGGTTCGGCGAGGTGGATCGATCTAGGAATTATTAACCTTCAGCCATCTGAGCTTGCCAAGGTTTTTATAATTATCTATCTCGCATCCTTCTTGGAAAGACACCTGCCGGAAGTGCAGGAAAGCTGGTCCGGATTTATTAAGCCGCTAGGTGTTATATCAGCAGCCGTGGTGTTACTTCACTTTGAGCCTGATCATGGAGCTATGGTGATCTTGTTGCTTACCGCTTTTTGCATGATTTTTCTCGCCGGTGCAAAGTTCTATCGTTTTCTTTTTATGCTAGTTATTTGTAGTGGTGCGGTAGTTGCCATCGCAATTACAAAGCCGTACGTCCTTGTAAGATTCTCTTCCTATCTCAATCCCTGGGCGGCTGAAAATGTTTATGGCGGAGGCTATCAATTAACTCAGGCTCTTATCGCATTTGGAAGGGGAGAATGGCTGGGAGTAGGTTTGGGGAACAGTATTCAGAAACTCTATTTCCTACCTGAGGCGCATACTGATTTTGTCTTGGCGATAATCGGTGAAGAGCTAGGGTTGTTTGGGGTTGGCGTTGTCATTCTGTTGTTTACCTTGCTCGTATATAAAGCTTTCTCAATTGGAAAAATAGCTCACCTCAGGGGATGCCTGTTTGAGGCATTTTTTGCTTACGGCCTCGGATTGTTATTTGCAGGTCAGGCTCTCATTAACATTGGAGTGAATATTGGCTTACTACCTACCAAGGGCTTAACACTACCGTTTCTTAGCCAGGGCGGAGCCAGCCTTATTGTTAGCTGTTTCATGATTGCTTTGTTAGTGAGAATTCAATATGAGACTGAGTATTTGAAGCCGGCCAGTACATCGAGGAAAGCTAAAGAGTGAATACTCAAAACACAAAAGTTTTGATAATGGCTGCAGGAACAGGCGGCCATGTATTTCCTGCGCTTTCTATCGCTCAATGTTTGAGAGACCAGGGTGTGATAACAGAGTGGTTAGGTACTCGTCACGGTATGGAAAATAATTTGCTGGAGAATTCCGGCATTAAGATTCATCCCGTTTCTGTAAAGGGATTAAAGGGAAAGGGCATAGTGAGATTGCTGTTGGCTCCGTTTATGATGCTTGTTGCCTTAGTTCAGTCGATGCGTGTGATTGCAAGAGTGAAGCCGAATTGCGTGTTAGGAATGGGAGGCTTTGTATCAGGTCCTGGTGGTCTAGCTACGAAATTGCTCGGTAAACCGTTGCTTATTCATGAGCAGAACGCCGTGCCGGGATTTACCAATCGAATGTTGGCAAGAATATCGAATAAAGTGTTTGAAGCATTTCCTCGAACTTTCAAGAGCAGTCAGAAAGTTATGTTTACCGGGAATCCCATAAGGGAAGATATAGCTGCCTTGCATCAACTTGAAAGAACATTCTCTCCTGAAAATGAGCCTCTTCGCATTCTGGTGCTTGGCGGAAGTCAGGGTGCTTTAGCTATTAACGAAATTGTTCCTCAAATAATAGAACAATGGGATTCAAATAGCAGGCCGACTCTAATTCACCAATCGGGAAAGGCAACGCTGGAACGAACTAAAGAATTTTACGAATCGGCAGGAATCGAGCTAGGCAACAGTATAAAAGTTCAGGCGTTTATTGAGGACATGGCTGACGTATATATGTGGGCGGATCTGGTCATTTGTCGTTCTGGAGCTAGCACGGTCAGTGAACTAGCAGCTGTGGGTCTGCCTTCTGTGCTCATACCTTATCCCCATCATAGTGATAAGCAGCAGAGTCACAATGCAAAATGGCTATCGGGCGCGGGAGCAGCCTATCTGTTGGAGCAATCAGAGTTAAGCAGAGAATCCCTCAGCAAAATATTATCCCGGCTTCAGGCTAATCGTTCAGAATTAGTAGAGATGAGCGCGAAGGCAAAGTCATTAGCTGTTTGTAATGCAAGCGAATTGATTTCCGAACAATGCCTGGAGCTTGCCAATGGCTGATTATAATAACGTACATATTGTTCCAGAAATGCGCCGCATAAAGACAATTCACTTTGTAGGTGTCGGCGGTGCCGGAATGTGTGGCATTGCCGAAGTGCTGCTGAACCAAGGCTATTCAATTACTGGTTCAGACATTAAGGAGTCAGCGAATACCGAAAGGTTGGCTTCTATGGGGGCAAAAATATATATCGGTCATGATGCTGCCAACGTAGAAAGTGCAGATGTTGTCGTGTATTCAAGTGCGATTGATACCAAGAACCCAGAACTAAATGCTGCTGTGTCTAAAGCCAAGCCACTAATCGCACGAGCTGAAATGCTTGCTGAGCTAATGCGCTATAGGCATTCAATTGCGATCGCGGGAACCCATGGCAAGACTACGACAACGAGTATTGTCGCTTCTATTCTCGCAGAGGCGGGTTTCGACCCCACGTTTGTAATAGGGGGCCTCTTAAATAGTGCCGGGACCAATGCGAGACTAGGAGAGAGTCGTTATCTTGTTGCAGAGGCGGACGAGAGCGATGCTTCCTTTATGCACTTACAGCCGATGGTTGCAGTTGTAACTAATATCGAAGCTGATCACATGAGTACTTATGGTGGGGACTTCGAAAACCTAAAGAAGTACTTTATCGAATTTCTTCATAATCTACCTTTTTATGGGCTGGTTGTTCTTTGCATCGATGACCCAACGGTCCGCGAGATACTTCCGCGAGTTTCCAAGCCAAAGCTCACTTATGGCTTCTCGGAAGATGCTGATTTCAGGATCGAAAACTTAAGGCAGCATGAAAGAATTACGGAATTTGATGTCTTTAGAAAAGATAAGCAGGATCACCTCTCAATTTCTCTGGGGATGCCGGGTAAACACAATGCATTGAATGCTACCGCAGCTGTAGTAATCGCCTGTGACGAGGGGATTGAAGACAAAGACATTCAAAATGGCATCAAGAATTTTTCCGGAGTGGGACGACGATTTGATGTGCAGGGAGAGTTTGAAATTGAAGGCGGCTCGGTGCTGTTAATAGATGATTATGGCCATCATCCAACCGAGGTTGCCGCAACGATCACAGCTTTGCGCGATGGCTGGCCTGACAACCGCCTGGTAATGATTTATCAGCCCCATAGATATAGTCGAACCAAAGACTTGTATGAAGACTTCGTGGATGTACTGTGCGAGACCGACGTTTTACTTCTGCTCGAAGTTTATTCTGCAGGTGAGAAAAAGATACCCGGAGCCGATTCAAGGAGTCTCTGCAGAAGTATCCGATTACGTGGAAAAGTGGATCCTGTGTACGTACAAAACGAGCCTGATGTTCATGAAATTTTGCAGGGTCTTTTGCTGCCAGGAGACATCGTTTTGACTCAGGGAGCCGGTTCAGTGGGTACTTTGGCCAAGCAATTGGCAGAAACGGGCTTTAAAGCATAATTAATTGATTTTTATAGAAGAATTTAACGATTTTAAGTCAAGAAATAGTGATATGAGAACGATAAATAGAGATGAATTAGTAGCAAAATTGGGGCATGTAGTTGTCCTCAATGGCGGGCTGTCAGCAGAGCGGGAAATCTCCCTAATAAGTGGGCGCGCAGTTTTTAATGGATTGCAGCGTTTGGGGGTGAATTCGTCCTTGCTAGATGTTGATGCTGATATTGCCCAAGAGCTTGAAAGGGCGAAGCCAGACCTCGTTCTCAATATGCTCCATGGTCAAGGTGGCGAAGATGGAGTGATTCAGGGGTTTCTTGAAACCCTGGGGCTGCCATACACAGGGAGTGGAGTTCTCGCTTCTGCTCTGGCGATGGACAAGATCCAGAGCAAATTGATTTGGCGACAACATGGATTGAGAACTGCTGATTTTATTGAGCTCGGTACAGGCACAGATTGGCAGTCAGTCATCGATAAATTGGGAAAGCTTATTGTAAAGCCGGTAAATGGTGGTTCCAGTATCGGCATAGCAATTGTTGAAGATGCAGATTCTCTAAAGAAGCAATATTACATTGCAAGAGAGTTGGATTCGAGAGTAATGGCTGAACAGTTTATTGAAGGTTTGGAGTTTTCAGTTCCGGTAATACAGGACCAAGTATTTCCAACAGTCCAGATGGAAACGAGAAAACAATTTTTTGACTTCGAAGCAAAGTATGTTGATGAGGACACGAAGATTATTTGTCCTCCTAAGTTTGAAGGAAACAAGCAGCAAGAGCTCAATGAGCTAGTGCTTGCTGCATTTCAAAGTTTAGGGTGTAAAGGGTTAGCAAGGGTAGACGTAATGCAGGATTCAAATGGCGACTTTTATCTACTGGAGCTAAATACCATTCCGGGAATGACCGAACATAGCTTTGTTCCAATGTCTGCTAAAGAAACAGGTATTAGTTTTGATGAATTACTCCTGAAAATCCTGGACGCTGAATTGGCGTTGAATTCAAAATGAGTGCACCGAGACATACAAAGAGTGGCATGCGTGCAACCAAACGTATTCCACTTCAAAACAGGCAGCCACTTAAGCTGAAGTATTCGCCTAAGCGAAATCTTGTTTTGTTAACTGCATTTGGTTTAAGCCTGGGACTTTTAGTGACGCAATATAATCAGGAAATTTCCCTGTTTATGAACCGCCCCGTGAGCAAGGTAAGAATGGAGAACAGCTGGCAACATATTGGTGAGTCAGAAATCCGTCAGCGACTTTCAAATTATATGGGTGAAGGCTTTTTTGATTTTGATGTAGAGGGAGTTAAATCTGAGCTAGAGAGTCATTCCTGGGTTTCATCAGTTTCGGCGAAACGTGTATGGCCTGACACACTTTCACTACAGATCAACGAACAAGTCGCTATAGCCCGCTGGGGAGAACGTCAACTTCTTAATCAGTATGGTGAGATTTTTGAACCGGAAAACGTAACAACGCAAGCTAATTTACCTGTGCTTACAGGACCGGAAAACAGTCAATTCGAAGTGATGGAGCAGTATCAGAAGCTTAGTCAGCTCCTTTTTCCCTCTGCGCTCAGGTTGTCCGGGCTTTATTTGAGCAAAAGGGGTAGTTGGGAGCTTGAATTGAATGACAGGTTGGGAGTAATTGTTGGAAGGGTAGATGTACTCGAAAGGACTCAAAGATTTGTAGACTTTCACAATGTTCAGAACAACGAACAAATAGCACTGATCGAATCAGTAGACTTACGATATAGCAATGGAATTGCAGTACAAAATGCAGAGCCAGATTTAACAGAAATTGCAGCAAGGTAAATAATAAACCAGGAATCAATAGCGCTCAGCTACCTGGAGAAACCATTTATGAATGAATCAGTAAACGAAAATATGATAGTCGGACTCGATATCGGTACATCGAAGGTCGTCGCTATTGTTGGTGAAATAAACGATAGCGGTGGCCTGGACATTGTTGGCATTGGTAGTCACCAGTCCCGAGGTTTGAAAAAGGGAACGGTAGTCAATATCGAGTCCACTGTTGAATCTATTCAGCGAGCCATTGAGGAAGCTGAATTAATGGCGGGGTGTCAAATTCATTCTGTCTATGCAGGTATCGCTGGGAGTCATATCAGAAGTATGAATTCCCACGGAATAGTTGCCATAAGAGATGGCGAGGTAATGAGAGCAGACATTGAGAGAGTGATTGATGCTGCTCAGGCTGTTGCTATTCCGGCGGACCAAAAAGTTCTCCACATACTTCCCCAGGAATACATCATTGATTCCCAGGAAGGTGTTAAAGAGCCTCTAGGAATGTCGGGTGTTCGATTGGAAGCTAAAGTACATCTAGTAACCTGTGCAATAAATGCTGTTCAAAACATTGAAAAATGTATCAAGCGATGCGGGCTAGATACTGATGAAATTATTTTGGAACAGCTGGCTTCAGCCTATGCCGTATTAACCGAAGATGAAAAAGAATTGGGTGTATGTCTAGTTGATATCGGTGGCGGTACTACTGACATCGCAATTTTCACCGAAGGGGCAATTCGTCATACCGGTGTAATTCCCATAGCGGGAGATCAGGTGACTAATGACATCGCCATGGCGCTCAGAACACCTACAGAGAATGCAGAAGATATCAAAATAAAGTACGCCTGTGCTTTGACTCAACTAGCCAGCGCTAATGACACGATTAAAGTTCCAAGTGTCGGTGATCGTCCTCCACGGGAACTTTCGAGACAGGCTTTGGCGGAAGTTGTCGAGCCTCGATATGACGAATTATTCACCTTGGTACAGGCTGAGCTGCAGCGAAGTGGTTTTGAAAACTTGCTTGCGGCGGGTGTAGTCCTAACTGGTGGAACCAGCAAAATGGAAGGTGTAGTTGAATTGGCAGAAGAAATATTTCATGCGCCAGTTAGGATAGGAAAACCTAATAATGTCAATGGATTAGCCGATATTGTAAGAAACCCGATTTATTCTACTGGTGTTGGGTTATTACTCTATGGGCTAAAGCAGTATCAGGAACGAGGCGGAATTGATTCCAAGCAGGAACCACAGATTCAGATGGTGGATCGAGTGAAAAATTGGTTCCAGGGTAATTTTTAATTAGTAATTTTAACCAACACAAGTTAAAGAATTTTATAAATAATAAGGGGGCTATATGTTCGAATTAGTCGAAAATCTCACGCAAAGCGCCGAGATCAAAGTTATCGGTGTAGGTGGTGGTGGCGGAAACGCAGTCCATCACATGATCAATAATGAGGTTGATGGAGTTGAGTTCATTTGTGCAAACACTGACTCGCAAGCTCTAAGTAATCTCAAGGCTAAAACCATCTTGCAGATGGGAAGCAATATCACAAAAGGTTTGGGTGCTGGTGCAGACCCGGAGAGAGGTCGGCAAGCCGCCCTTGAAGACCGTGATGAAATTGCAGAGATTCTTGCTGGCGCTGACATGGTATTTATTACTGCCGGCATGGGGGGAGGTACCGGAACAGGTGCTGCTCCAATCGTTGCTGAAGTAGCGAGAGAACTTGGCATATTAACTGTTGCTGTTGTAACCCGGCCATTTTCCTTTGAAGGTAAGAAGCGTTCCGCAATTGCAGATGAGGGGATACGTCAATTATCTGAGCAGGTAGATTCTTTAATTACCATTCCAAATGAAAAATTGATGGATGTTCTTGGTAAAGAAGCTTCCTTGTTGGAAGCATTCAAAGCAGCAAATGATGTATTACTCGGTGCAGTAAAAGGAATCGCTGACTTAATCATGAATAAGGGCATGATCAACGTGGATTTTGCCGATGTAAAAACTGTTATGTCTGAAATGGGCATGGCGATGATGGGAACGGGGACTGCCGTTGGCGAAGATAGGGCAAGACTCGCTGCAGAGGCCGCTATTCGGAGCCCGCTGCTGGAAGACGTAAATCTTCAGGGCGCTAGGGGCATACTGGTTAATATTACTGCTGGTGAGAACCTCTCCTTGGGCGAATTCTCTGAAGTTGGCGATACAATTGAAGAGTTTGCTTCTGAAGATGCAACGGTAGTTGTTGGAACTGTCATTGATCCAAGCCTGGATAGTGAGATGAGGGTAACGGTTGTTGCCACTGGTCTTAATTCTGAATATGCAATTCCCACGAAGGTCGTGGATAACACTCAGAAAGAAACTTCCACAGACTACAGAAACCTGGACCGACCAGCGATTCTTCGCAATAGGGAATCAGCGGAGCCAGCGCCAGTAATGGCACAAGCTGCAGGTGCAGAGACTGATATGGATTATCTGGATATTCCGGCTTTCTTAAGAAGGCAGGCTGATTAAGCTGCCTTTTTCCGGGGAATTGAAAGATTTTCCTGTCCCTCCTGCTCTTTAGTAACAATGTAAGCTAGAAGAGTAAGGATTTGCGGTTCGGAGATATCTTCCCATATATTGGGTTCTGGCGTGGAGTTTGATACTATGCGTCAGCTTTGTAACAGTCCGATTTCTTAGACGAAAAAGGGAACGAACCCGAATTTTGCTGGTCTATACAGCAAAGGCACCGCAGAAGACCTATGCTAAAACAAAGAACACTCAAAAATGTGATTCGAGCAACCGGTGTCGGCCTGCACACCGGTGAAAAAGTTTATCTCACACTACGTCCCGCTCCGGTTAATACCGGAATAGTTTTCACTCGAGTTGATCTCGAAGTTCCCGTGCAAATTGAAGCCATAGCTGCGAATGTCGGAGACACAACCTTGTCTACCTGCCTGGTGAAAGATGACGTCAGGATTTCTACAATCGAACACTTGATGTCAGCGATGTCCGGTCTCGGCATTGATAATGCTTATGTGGATGTGAGCGCAGCTGAAGTTCCAATAATGGATGGCAGCGCTGGACCATTTGTATTCTTGATTCAATCTGCCGGTATCGAAGAACAACCGGCAGCGAAGAAATTCATTAAGATACTCAAGCCATTAACGTTAGAACATGGGGACAAGGCTGTAAGCCTAGAGCCATTTGACGGATTCAAAGTTAGTTACACACTTCTTTACGATCACCCCGTTTATAAAAATCACACCACGAGCGCCACCATCGACTTCTCAAGTACGTCTTTTGTAAAAGAAGTCAGTCGAGCACGTACATTCGGATTCATGCACGAATTTGAAGAACTGCGAAACCGAAATCTGGCATTAGGTGCCAGCATGGATAATGCAATTGCCGTTGGTGATTACAAAGTCTTGAATGAAGACGGACTTCGATACGAAGACGAATTTGTAAAACACAAAATCCTCGATTCTATTGGCGATTTGTACCTCCTTGGGAACAGCTTGATAGGTGAGTTCAAGGGATATAAATCTGGACATGCCCTGAATAATGCTTTATTAAGAATGCTCGAAGTAAATCAGGATGCATGGGAAATCGTCAGTTTCGACACGGAATCAAATGTACCGATTTCATATATGAAGCCGGTACTCGCTGCGTAGTAAGTAACCTACTGATTTATAACACTATATTTAACGGTGTTGAAATATTTCTTATCAACCCCAAATGTAGTGTATTAGCCGAAATTCTGAGAATAACGCCTGAATGAAAGTAATATTAGTTGACCAGCGCCACGGTCACACAAAAACTATTGTCCTCAAAGGCTGGCTGAAAGGCCTGCTTTCTTTATGCCTGCTCGGTACTCCCGTCGCTCTGGGATACTTTGGTTATCAATTCGCTGTTTCACAAAATTCCGGAATCTTCACCGAGGAGTCCGCTCGTAATTGGGAACAGCAAATCAGGTTTCAAGCTGAACAGTTAACAGAAATAAAACAAGAATCTGAAGAACAGTTGGAAGCGTTGACTCTGCGATTGGCAATGTTGCAAGCCCGTTTGGTTCGACTCGATGCTGTAGGCGAGCGAGTTACTTCAATAGCGAACTTGGACACTGGAGAATTTAACTTCAGCGAACCTGTTGCTCTGGGGGGGCCACTTCTCGGTGATACGCGAGCGCCAACGTCGAATGAACTCATGGATTCGGTCTATCTGTTGGAAAGGCAACTCGAAGATCGCCAGCAACAGCTGCAAATCTTGGAAAGCCTGATGACCGACCGGAAAATCCAGTCCGATGTTTTCCTGGCCGGCAGACCTGTAAATAATGGATGGATAGCTTCACGATTTGGTCAACGACTAGATCCGATTACCGGACAGCTCGCCTTTCATGGCGGGGTAGATTTCACTACTGGTAAAGCTGGCGCAGAAATCAATACGGTAGCTGCAGGAGTTATAACCTGGTCGGGGCCTCGCACTGATTACGGTTTGATGGTTGAAGTGAATCACGGCAATGGGTTCACTACTAGATATGCCCATTCAGAGAAAGTCCTGGTTGAAGTCGGTGATATTGTAAAGAAGGGACAAAATATTGCCCTTGTAGGATCCACCGGAAGAAGTACTGGTCCTCATGTACATTTCGAAGTTTATAAGAACGGAAGAATCGTTGACCCAGCTGCCTATATTCATAGAACAGCCAGATAATCCCCACCACCTCAATATACTCCAGCGTATGTCTCTAAAAGCCTCAGGCTTTTGATTCCATATAGTCTGGATGCTTCAAGCTAGACTAAATTAACTAATATTCCAGAAAAAACATTATGAGCATACTTAACAAAATATTTGGCAGTAGCAATTCACGTAAGCTGAAAAAGCTAAGTCGCATTGTCACTGTAATTAATAGTCATGAAGAATCTATCAAAGCTCTTTCTGATGACGCACTTAAGCAAAAGACTGAAGAATTCAAGCAGCGATTCGACGGTGGTGAGTCCTTGGAAGCTCTGCTTCCTGAAGCTTTCGCGGTAGTCCGTGAGGCCGGTGTGCGCGTTATGGGAATGAGACACTTTGATGTGCAAATGATTGGGGGAGTCGTACTCAATGAAGGCAGCATATCTGAGATGAGAACTGGTGAAGGCAAGACGCTAATGGCTACGCTTCCCGCATATCTCAATGGCCTAACTGGTAAAGGTGTTCATATTGTCACGGTTAATGAATACCTTGCAGAACGTGACGCAAACTGGATGCGTCCTCTTTACGAGTTTCTTGGACTTAGCGTTGGAATAATCGCTTCTGGTCAAAATCCAGAGGACAAGAAGGCTGCTTACGATTCTTCAATTACATACGGCACTAATAACGAATTCGGATTCGACTATCTTCGCGACAATATGGCATTTCGTCTTGACGATAAGATGCAGAGGGAATTAAATTTTGCAGTAGTGGACGAAGTCGATTCGATTCTCATCGATGAGGCTAGAACACCTCTCATTATCTCTGGCGCAGCAGAGAATAGCTCAGAGCTTTATGTAGCAATCAATCAACTAATACCTAAATTGGAAATGGGTGAAAAAGTTGAAAAGTCCAAGATGGAGATGATGGACAAGAATTTTGTTCCTGAAGAATCAGGTCATTTTTCTGTCGACGAAAAAAGTCGACAAGTAGAATTGACAGAGACAGGGCATGAGTTTGTAGAAGATCTTCTTATCAAGAAGAAACTTCTAGACGAGGGAGAGTCTCTCTATGCAGCAACAAATCTTTCCTTATTACACCACGTACATGCTGCTCTTAAGGCCCATCATCTCTTTCATCGAGATATAGAATACATAGTTCAAGAAAAACGAATCGTTCTAATCGATGAGCACACGGGTAGAACAATGGAAGGGCGAAGGCTGTCTGAGGGTATGCATCAAGCGTTGGAAGCCAAGGAAAAACTGGAAATTCAAAGTGAGAGCCAGACTCTGGCCTCTACCACTTTCCAGAACTATTTCCGCCTCTATAACACCCTTTCCGGAATGACGGGTACTGCAGACACCGAGGCATTCGAATTCAGTCAAATTTATGGTCTAAACGTCGTTGTTATTCCAACCAATATGCCGATGGTCAGAGACGATGCTAACGACCTTATCTACCTGACTATGGATGAGAAGCTCGAAGCTATCGTTGAGGATATCTCCGAGATCAGCAAAGCCGGTGCCCCGGTTCTGGTTGGAACTGCATCCATCGATACTTCAGAAATCATTTCCAAATACTTGACTGAGAATAAGATTGAGCATGAAGTGCTCAATGCGAAATTTCACCAGAGGGAAGCACAGATTATTGCTGAGGCCGGTAGGCCCGGAGTCGTAACTATTGCTACTAATATGGCTGGCCGAGGAACAGATATAGTTCTCGGTGGTAAGTGGGAAGCAGAGATCGCCGAGCTTGAAAATCCAACTGAAGAACAAATCAGCAATATCAAGACTGAATGGCAAAAGCGTCACGACACAGTTATTAAAGCTGGCGGCCTACACATTATCGGTACTGAGCGCCATGAATCTAGACGCATAGACAATCAGCTCAGGGGACGTTCTGGCCGTCAGGGTGATCCAGGTTATTCGAGATTTTACCTTTCGATGGAAGATAATCTGTTAAGAATATTCGCCACAGATGGTGTTAAGAACTTCATGCGGCGTTTGGGAATGGAGCGAGGAGAAGCGATTGAGCATGGAATGGTAACGCGCTCCATTGAGAAAGCGCAGCGAAAAGTTGAAGGTAGAAACTTTGATATCAGAAAGCAGCTGCTTGAATACGATAACGTGGCTAATGATCAACGAACGATTATTTATCGTCAACGAAACGAATTAATGGCCAGCGAGGATATCACCGAACTGCTGGATGATATGCGTGATGATGTGGTTTCCCAACTTGTTGATGACCACATTCCTCCTCAAAGTGTTCCTGAGCAATGGGATGTTGAAGGTCTGGAGACGAGTATCGATGCAGAATTTTCTTCACAACAGCCAGTTCAGCAGTGGTTGGATGAGGATGATCAGTTATACGAAGACCAGTTGAAGCAACGTATCAATGTCAATCTGACTGAAGAATACGTGGATAAATGTACCGCGATAGGTGAAAAAATGCGCGGCTTCGAGAAGCAAATCACTTTGCAGATTCTCGATGGTCTTTGGAAAGACCATTTGGCTACCATGGATCACTTAAGACAAGGAATTTTCCTTCGTAGTTATGGCGGCAAGAATCCGAGGCAAGAATACAAGCGAGAAGCATTCGCCTTATTTCAGGATTTGATGACCAATCTTCAACAGGAAGTTGTGAAGGTCTTGAGTCACGTAAAAATCAGGCAAGAAGACGAGGCCGATGCAATTGAGCGACAAAGAGCAGAAGAGCGAGCCCGGGCTCAAGTGAACTTTCAGCATCAAGAGGTTTCAGCCTTGAGCGACGCTGCGGCAAGTGAAGGAGCCAATGCTGATAGTCCTGGCGGTGGTGCTACTGCTGGTGGCAATGAAGAGAAGCAATCTCCATTCGTGCGGGGAATGGCAAAAGTTGGCAGAAATGATCCTTGTCCTTGTGGTTCAGGTAAGAAATTCAAAGCCTGCCACGGAAAAATTTCTTAGTATTTTGTGTTTAAGAATTAAAGCTTGAAGAGTTAACGAAAATGGCGATAACCGAGCAATCAGTATCTACTATCTATCCAGTAGCAGGCGTGCGCTTGTCGGCTGTGGCTGCCAATATTCGCTATGCCGATAGGCTCGACCTAGTATTGATAGAAATAAAAGAGGGTTCCCGAGTTTCTGGAGTGTTTACTCAGAATGCTTTTTGTGCGGCACCAGTAAATGTTTCCAAGAAGCACCTGCTGCAAATGGACAGCCGGTACTTTCTAATCAATACAGGTAATGCCAATGCAGGTACTGGAAAAGAGGGGGAGTTGGCGGCAAGAGATTGTTGTCAAACAGTGGCTGATACAAGCGACGTAGAACTCCAACAAGTATTGCCGTTTTCCACAGGTGTCATTGGGGAGGCTTTAGCGGTAGAAAAGATTCAGGCTGCAATACCACAGGCTTTCAACAGTCTTAATGAAAATAATTGGTCTGATGCTGCCACAGGAATACTAACAACTGATACTCGACCAAAAATCGCATCGACTCAAATTGAAATCAACGGAGAGCGGATTAACATTACGGGTATTGCTAAAGGCTCGGGAATGATCAAGCCGAATATGGCGACCATGCTGGCTTATGTATTCACCGATGCAAATATAGAGAAGCAAACTCTGAACTCGTTTCTTAATTCAGCGGTTGAGAAGTCATTCAATAGACTGACAGTAGATGGTGATACCTCCACTAATGATTGCTGCATGCTGGTAGCCACTGGAGAAAACTCAGCTAGTAAGATTGAGGCTGATACCTCGCAGGCTGTAGAATTTTCGTTGGCATTGGACGCGCTTTTTATTGATTTAGCCAAAGGGCTGATAAAGGATGCTGAGGGAGCTACAAAATTTGTGACTATTAAGGTCAGTGGAGGGGCAAACGCCGATGAGTGTCTCGCCGTGGCTTACACTGTAGCCGAATCTCCGCTGGTAAAGACCGCACTATTTGCGTCAGATCCTAACTGGGGGCGAATACTTGCAGCGATTGGTCGCGCAGGGCTGAACTCATTGGATATAGGGAAGGTTTCAATATCCCTCGGTAATGTGTGCCTAGTAAGCGGTGGTGCCATCGATTCCAGCTACACGGAAGAATTAGGCCAGAGTGAAATGAATAAAGAAGAAATTCTTATTGATATTGGTTTGGCACGAGGAGATGCCCAGGAGACAGTATGGACCTCCGATTTGTCCCATGAATATGTCCGAATTAACGCCGAATATAGAAGCTGAAACTTCAGCCCTAATTCCTACCTATAACAAGACCAGTTCAGGTTGCCTATCGTGTCAAAATCGAAACAATCTCCAGTTCATGTGGCAGTTGGGGTAATCCTTGATTTAGATCGACGGGTTTTGGTGTCCAAACGACATATCGACAGCCATCAAGGTGGGTATTGGGAATTTCCCGGTGGCAAGGTAGAAGTGGGTGAAACTGTAGAGCGCGCGTTAAGTAGAGAAATCAAAGAAGAGCTCGGTCTCGAAATTCTCACAGCCTTCCCTCTTCAAAAAATCACCCATGAATACCATGACAAAAGTGTTTTGCTTGATGTTTATCTGGTGGCCAGTTTTACAGGCGAGGCGATGGGATTGGAAGGGCAGGCGATAAAATGGCAACCCCTGGATAGCTTGGCAAAATCGGATTTTCCCGCAGCCAATGCGGAGATTATCAAGACATTGCAGTTACCTGAAGAACTAACAATCATGTCTGATGTTTCTACTCTCGATAAATAATTGACAATTACTCGTTGCTTGTTAGATAACAAAATCCAAAAGGTGTAGCTAAGACAGAAACAATTTTCCAGGCTCAAGAGTCGGCTAGTCTTCCGGTCTATGCTCTGGGAGGCCTAAATAGGCAGGAATTGGAACAGGCGTGGAACTGTGGCGGTTATGGTATTGCCGGAATCTCAGCTTTCTTGGGCCGGTAATTACCACATGAATTGCCTTATGGCTTAATTGGATAAGAATCCCTACTTAGGGAAAAACTCCAATTGGGCCAGCAAGTTACTGATATAAATAGAATTAGCATGCTTGAATCTGGGAGAAAATCTGGTTAATTGTGATAAAGTATTTAGCCTAGGAGCAGATACACAGAACTGGAGAGGTGATATGCAGGGATTTCGCCTGTGGCAAACTATCGGCTGCGGATGTGATCGGGTTCACTGCGATTATTTCTAACTAGTTGAAACTGTAGGAATAAATAGCGAGAGATCGGCGGGTGTTATGAGAGAATTATTCTTAGTTAAAATGTCGAGGAAGCGACTTGTGTTGGCTTTCCTCCTGTTGGCATTTTCAGGACCAGTGTTTGCGGATTTTGCTATTCTGGTCGATCAGGCCGTGTTGGTTGAAAAAAACCCCGAAGTAGCTCCTCTGGTAGAGGATGAAGAGCTCGAGGAGCAACCCGTAATAGGCCAAGCAAATGATGCATCCTATGTAAGCTCTGGAGGGTGGGCGGTAACCGGCACGGAATTTATCGATGCCAACGTAGTGGTATTTGACTTTGGCATTAACCCTACTGTGGCTCAGGCAACTCTGACTCTTCCTATCGAGGAAGTGTATCCGCAAAATGACTCAGTCCCGCTAGAAATTTTTGTCTTCTCAGATAATGGATTTATTGAATATACGGATTATTCCATTGGCTTCGTTAACTCCATAGCGGAGCTTGATGTCGCTTTACTCACAGAAATAGAAATAGACGTAACCGGGGCAGTGAATGCTGCACTTGGTACCGGCCAATACGTTGCCTTTTGAATCAGTAGCACCATAGCTCCAGCGGCTGTGCTAAGTACACTCAGCCCTTCATGGACTGGTGCGAAATTCACAGATAATCCGAGTTTGGAATTTACCCCTGGCGCAGCTCCGGCAGTTGCAAATGATGTAGCTCGCTTCGACGGTTACACACTCGAAGTGCCAAATATAGAGGTGCCAGGAACAGGCGAGGCCGCGGTTCAATTACGCTTGGTTGACGTCAACGAACTAAGATTTCAATTAACAGCTGCAGAAATCACTGGCACGGGCGTTGGCGCGCCTCCACTATCAGGCATCGAGTTATTTAACTGTTCCGCATTTACGGCACCTACGGCAGTGACGGTCGCTGCCGGAACTTCTACCTATTCGGTCAACTCCGAAATCCTCGATATCCCAAGCGTTAACTTTGATGATGAGCAAGTTGCCCTAAGGCTTGAACATATTGAAGGTACTGATCCCTGGATGTTTGAAACCTTGTCTATAGGAGAAGTTCAGGCAGGACCTTCCCAGGCAACAATTTCCGCTCTTGGCGGTGGTTTGATAGTTGAGCCAAGCCAAGACTTTGTTCCTCTGTGTCACGGTTGGGTACTTATCGGGGATTCCATACGTAACAGAGTAGTGGAGAGAAATCTGATTTCCGGAGAGACTGGAAACACCTACGCTTTCAATACTGTTCCAGACCAATTTACCTTGGATGATGCAAATGGTGCAGTCTATATGACTGTACACCCAGAAACCGAAAGGCTCTACAGATTGGATTTGAATACAGGCGCATTTACATCTAATCGTATTGAACAAGTTCTCAGCGCTGGCGGCTTTGATCATACCTATAACTGGTCGCTGAGAGATATCGCTCTCGGCGAGGCTGGGAATGTGTTTGCGATTATGTATGACAATATTCAAATCGATCCCGAGAATGCTATTCCTTATACTGAAACTGGTTTGTGGTTGGGGTTGATGGATCCAAGTGCGAATTTCTTAACAGATAGCCTACCTCTCGAGAGTCCAATTAGAATCGAATATGATCCGGTTCTAGACCATGTGTTCCTGGCGACAGAGTCCAATCTAGCTACTTTCAACTTTAATCCGCTTACTAACGTAATGGATTTTGTACCTGGAACGGACCTTGCTGTGGGCAATGGCTGTACAGATTTTAGTGTTTCTCCGGATGGAACTCGCCTCGCTTATTCCTGCCCCAATGGCAACCGTAATGGTACCAATTTCAGTATTGTGGATATGGACCCAGAGGCATATTTCGATGCAGATGGGGAATGGTTTCTAGGTAGTTCACCAGTGAGTGCTGCTTTCGATAGTACAGGGACTCTGTTAATAGCAACCGACAATGACAAATTATATGTATTCGATGTTGTTACTCACTTGATTTTGGAAGATTTTGAATTAGGTCTTTTAGAAGAAGAGAAGATTAGGAAGATTAGAGTTTCACGGGATGGAGATCTTCTGCTTCTATTTCTCGAGAATGAAACACACGCCGAAAACAGTAAATTTTACTGGATGCCTATGCCAGATGTTCAGGGTACACCACTTCCCTAAGTAGCATTATTTAGGTGGGTTGAATATTGAATCGGGCTGACAGGATGTTAGCCTTAAGAAGTTTATCGCAATGGGCTATTGATCTTGGTCCTGAGAATCTACCGGGTAAATTTCTTCTCCAGGAATGCTATGGCGTTCCATAGCCCAATCACCAAAATCTACTAATTTGCAGCGCTCACTACAAAATGGTCTGTATTCGTTGGACTCTTTCCATTCCAGTTCTTTACTGCAGCTGGGACAGTTAACTTTTTTAATAGTCGTCATAAACACTTCTTTGAATATTCGAGATAGTTTGTGTGCAAGCTTTTCACTCTTGATTCAATCGAATCAAGGTTTCCCTCATTATCGAGTACATCATCTGCTTTTTGCAATCGCTTCTCTCGCTTCATTTGCGAAGCGATAATGGACTTGATGGTCTCTTCCGAACTACCATCTCGTTGCAGGGTTCTGCTCAGTTGTGTTTGTTCTGAAACATCAATTACCAGAACTCGATCAGCCAGCTTATATTGCTCGGTTTCAAGTAGGAGAGGTGATGTAAGAATGCAGTAGTCTGACTCAGTCGCTGCTATTCGCTCTTGTATTAATTGTGCAATAAGCGGATGTAACAAATTTTCAAGCCAGGACCTCGCGTCAGCATCCGAAAAAACAATACCTCGCAGCTTTTCTCTATCTAGGGTTCCGTTACTGGTCAAGATATCAGAACCGAAATGCTCTGCGATTTTATTCAGCGCAGGCGCTCCGCTGCTGACAACTTCTCTCGAAAGCTCATCGGCATCGACAATATTCACGCCCAAATTTTGAAAGCAAGAATCAACAGTGGACTTGCCACTCCCGATTCCGCCAGTAAGTCCAACTACGAACACAGTAATCCTCAATAACTTGTGTGATCAGTATACGAAGGTGCTCATATAAAGAGTATTAATCTGGGGCCCCCAGATCAGCATAATAAATCCTGCGCCCGCCAGAAAAGGACCAAAGGGCATAGGTATGGATTTATCTCTGCCCATTAATACAATCATTCCTAAACCAAAAACGGCGCCCACCAGTGACGAAAGAATTACAATTGGAAGCAGTGCTTGCCAGCCCATCCAGGCACCGAGGGCAGCCAATAGTTTAAAGTCGCCATACCCCATGCCTTCCTTCCCCGTAGCAAGCTTAAACAGCCAATAGAAGCTCCAGAGGACGAGATAACCGGCAATAACCCCAATCACAGAGTCTCGCAGGCTTACACCGAAGCCGAGATCTAGTGTGTTCACCAGGACGCCAAGCCACAGAAGGGGCAGAGTTATATTGTCTGGTAGTAGCTGATGGTCAAAGTCGATTAGGGTAAGAGCTATCAAGCTCCAGGTGAAGAGCAGCAATGCAAGTGTGAGAAGGCTGGCACCGAAGCTGAATGCCACCAGGCCAGACATCACACCGCTAACAAATTCTACTGAAGGATATCGAAGGGAGATTTTGCTCTTACAGCTAGAGCATTTGCCGCCGAGAAAGAGGTAGCTGAATACTGGAATATTTTCCCAGGGGCGAATCTTGTGATTGCAAAGAGGACAGTGAGAATCAGGTTTTTGTAAATTGAATACTTTGAACTTTGCCGAAGATTCATTGCTGTCGGGCACAGTGTTTTCTATTTCCAGATACTCGCAACACTGTTCCTTCCAGTCTCGTTGCAACATAATTGGAAGGCGATAGACTACTACATTGAGAAAGCTGCCCACCAGCAAGCCGAGTACCGTGCATATAACAATTAGTAAAGGAGGGCTGGCTTCGAGCAGCGAAATAATTTCCATAAGGGTCGTATTCCGCTAGCTCGAGGCTGCTTACATTACCGCGCCGAGTTGGAAAATAGGCAGATACATCGCAATCATTAATCCGCCCACCAAAACGGCCAACACAGCCATAATCATAGGCTCCATGAGCGCCGTTAGTCCGTCAACAGCATTGTCCACTTCTGCTTCATAATAAACAGCACACTTGTCCAACATGGAATCCAGAGCGCCAGATTCCTCGCCGATGCCCACCATCTGGGTAATCATCACCGGAAATAGAGTTGTGTTTTTAATGGCGAAATTCAGTTGTTGCCCAGTAGTTACATCATCTCTGATTTTTCTGGTTGCACTTGAATAAACAATGTTACCTGTTGCCCCAGCAACTGATTCCAAAGCGTCAACCAAGGGAACACCTGCAGAAAATGTTGTAGATAAAGTTCGGGTAAATCGCGCATAACAGGAAGTGTTCAAAATAGGACCTACTATGGGTATTTTCAGAGATATTCTGTCAACAGCATCGGCAACTGCTTTAGAGCGGAATTTTAGTTCCTTAAAGGTATATCCAAAGACACCAATACCGATTATAACCTTCCACCAATGAGCAATAGCTATGTCTGATAAATTTAGCACCAAAAGAGTAAATGCAGGAAGTTCAGCGCCAAAGCTGGAGAATGTTACAGCGAACTGGGGGACCACTTTCACCAGTAATATTCCTGTAACCACAATTGCAACGCAAACAACGCCAATCGGATAATTCATAGCTTTTTTAATTTTGGATTTTAGTGCTTCTGATTTCTCTTTGTAAGTTGCCAAGCGGTCCAGCATCGTTTCCAGGGCGCCTGATTGCTCGCCAGCATCAACCAAGTTACAAAAAAGATCGTCGAAATATCGAGGGTGTTTGCGTATACAGTCAGCGAAATTGTTACCTGCAGCTATATCGTCGCGAATGGCTAAAACTAGCTGACGCATGGATGGGTTCTCAAGAGTTTCTCCAACAATCTCGAACGATTGAACCAGAGGAATACCTGACTTCATCATGGTCGCTAATTGGCGGGTAAATACGGCTATATCCTGAGGCTTGATCGCTTGCTTCTTAGGACCGAAGAGATCTTTTCCTTTGCGCCTGACTCGCGTTGGGTTTACACCCTGCTTACGGAGTTGCGCCTTAACCAGCGCCTGTGAACTGCCTTGAATTTCGCCCTTGGTCTTGTTACCGGCTTTATCGGTACCCTGCCAAGTGTATAGGGATTGTGCTGCTTCAGTTGCCATGAGTCACCTCGGCCATTGGATTCGCAGATTTACTGCGTTGAACTATACCATGAATGTACATAATTATGAATTAAGTCAGTCTGTTAGCTTCTTCAAGACTGGTAACGCCCTTGGCGACTTTCAATAACACTGATTCGCGCAAACTAAGGCATCCTTCGCTGCGAGCCTGATCCGCTAGGCTGATGGCATCACCATCATCCATAATAATCCGGGTTAGTGCTGAAGTAATAGGAACTACTTCATAAAAACCGATTCTGCCGCTGTATCCATCTCTGCATTTTTCGCAGCCTCTAGCGCTGAAAAGTCGGATATTCTTTATCTGAGAGCTGGAGAACCCTTCGGCTATTAGTACTTTTTCGGGTATTTCTGTACTTTCTTTACAACTATTACAGAGTCTGCGAGCCAGCCGTTGTGCGATTATTAGGCTGATGGAGTTGGCAATGTTAAAAGCAGGCACGCCCATGCTACGCAGACGTGTAATGCTTGCGGCTGCGCTGTTTGTGTGAAGAGTTGAAAGCACAAGATGACCTGTCTGTGCGGCCCTGATAGCGATCTCGGCTGTTTTGGGGTCTCTAATCTCTCCCACCATGATTATATCTGGATCCTGACGCAGGAATGCTCTCATAGCATTGGCAAAGTCCAATCCTATCTTGGGGCTAACCGAGACCTGATTGATACCTTGAAAATTGATTTCCACAGGGTCTTCTGCCGTAGATATATTGCGTTGATTCGTATTCAGAATTTGCAGGGCACTGTACAGAGATATGGTTTTCCCGCTGCCTGTAGGTCCTGTTACCAGAATAAGCCCCTGTTGCTTGTCGAGGGCATTGAGGTAGAGTTTTTTCTGCGAGCCTTCGAAACCCAGTGCGTCGATTCCTAATAAAGTATTTAGTGGATCCATAATTCGGAGAACGACTTTTTCACCCCAAAGAGTTGGCAGTGTGTTAACCCTGAATTCTATGAAGCGAGAAGAAGATAACCTTAGTTTGATACGACCATCTTGAGGCAGTCGTCTCTCGGAGATATCCATTTGTGCCATGACCTTGAGTCGAGAGGCCAGTCGCCCAGCCAGCTTGATGGATGGCTCGATGATTTGATGAAGCAGGCCATCAATTCTGAAACGGACACGGTATACATTTTCATAGGGTTCGAAATGGATATCTGAAGCAGCTGCATCGATCGCATCCAGTAGCAAACCGTTAATTAGTTTTACAAGAGGTGCATCCTCAGCAGAAGACAAATAGCTGTTAGGTGAATTCGGCGTATAGAGAGGGGAGCATTCTCGGCTTATATCATCAAGAGCATTTTCAATCGCTTTTTTCTTGCTCTCTCGATCTAGAAGTTTCTCGATACAACGCTGTAATTTTGTTTTGTCTACGAGAAACGATTGGATTTTAAGCCCGGTATGAAAGCAAATTTCTTTTAATGATGAGTCCGATAAGTCATCACCTGTTGCCAGATAAAGCTTGCCAGCTTGTTTTAATAGCGGCAGGACTCTGTGTTGTCGAATTAACGTCGATTTGACTAACGAGGGCGGGCATTGAGGTAGATCTACACAATCCAGGTCGAGTGTGGGAGAGGGCATACTAATTCAGCTCCAACCAGCGTGGCAGCATTTTATAGATTAGAAAAAAATTAGGGTTCGTGTCTCATCATCTCTCAGAATTGATCGATAAAATCAGTATAGAATAGGTTTTGCTTGGGCGGCGAATTCTCAAGCTTTTTCCTGTTAAACTCGAGTGATTGTAAGTTTTGGAGTGGTGTTAATGAGTAGATGGAAGGCCGGTGCAATTCACTTTTCCATAAGTCTTGCGGTATTTCTACTGTTACTTTCTATAATTTTGCTAGTCTGGTTTCCTGGAATTCTCTTTAGTATTGATGGAGGCTGGTCCGGTTTGCGCATCGTCATAGGAGTTGATCTGGTATTAGGTCCTCTGTTAACCCTGGTTGTATTTAAGGCCGGGAAGCCTGGTTTGAAATTCGATCTTAGCTGTATTGCCATTTTCCAGATTAGCAGCATGGCAGCCGGTATGTGGATTGTGTATAACGAACGACCATTGGCACTGGTTTTAGCTTACGACACTTTCTTTAGTCTTTCAGCTCAGGAATTTGAGGACAACGGTAAGGACATATCGGTATTAGAAGGCATACCCGGTTCCTATCCCAAGCTGATCTATGTAGAACTACCTGAAAATGAATTCAGTGCTGATGTTGCCAACATGCGCAGTCAGTTTATAGGTGACCCACTGTACATGCAGACGGATAAGTATCGCCCACTACAGGGGAATGCCGAGAGTCTCGATGGGATTTTTCGCAGAGAAGATTCAGTCAGAGAATCTGTATCAGATGAATTGCTCGGACAGCTGAGGGAAGAATGCCGTTTCTCTAAATTTGTATCTACTAAAAACTCGGGCTTCGTCTGCTATGGGAGTAATGAAGAACTTCTTACTGATTTTTATGGAAATGAATACCCGCAAGCAGAGATTTAAATCTCTGAGTTTGAACTAACAATACCCACCGACGACACAAGTGCCGCCATTTACCCATTCTATTGGCGGAGTTACACCCTGAGCGGCCAGCGTATAGGTAACGCCCTCCAGATCAGAACCATCCGCCATCCAGGTAATGATGATCACTCCATCTTGCACCGATATACCGTGTGCGGTGGGTGCTTGCGCTTGAGATGGGGGTATACCATTGGTGCCGGAATCCACATCGGCAAGCGCCGCAAAACGATTTGAGTGGGCCTGCGTGAGAATTGCTGCACGATTAAATCCGATGGCAAGGATGGCTTCAGAGAAGCGTGCTCGGTTTCTGTACAAGTCATATGCAGGTAGTGCAACGGCTACGAGGATGCCGATAATTGCGGTAACGATCATCAGTTCGATGAGGGTGAAACCTGACTGTTTTCTTTTCTTCACTATCCAGTCCTCTTAGAGATCTATAACCCATCTTGCGTCACTGCTTTGTAAGAAACTGTTTGCTTATTCTTTCATTCGGCTTGGCTACTCGAATAGCTACATTGGCTGAAAAAGTGTCAAGACTTGACCGTCCGGATTGGTTCTCCGGTAAATTCAATTTCTACTTCTAAGTTTGGTGCTGAGGTTTAACTGCAGGTTTTAACTACAGGGTGTTGCGAGGGTAGTGATGTGCAGTGGGATGATGCCTTGGCAGCATTCGCAATTCGATGAACTGAAATGCTGCCAGGTATCGGACTTAGGCTAGACTCTAGCAGAAGCCAGCAGTCAGGCATGAGCCGCCTTCAGTCCACTGAACTGGAGGAGTAACACCATCTGGAGTCAAGCTGTAAGTAGTACCAGCCAGGTCAGAAGTAGTATCCGCCTTCCAAGTCATAGTGATTACGCCAGAAGCAACAGCAGCACCGTGAACGAGTGAGGTTGCAGTTACGTTAGCAGGTATGCCCATAACTGAGGGCAGTATTGCTGCTAAGTTAGCAGGTGAGCGAGTCTGAATAGCCAGTTCTACAGCAGTCTTGCGAGGTGTGATAGCAAGAACCAGTTCTGAGAATGCAGCTCGGTTAGAGTAATTCTGGTATGCAGGTAGTGCTACAGCAGCCAGGATTCCGATAATCGCAACAACGATCATCAATTCGATTAGTGTAAAACCTTTTTGTACTTTCTTCATTTTTCTATCTCCAGTTAGGAAAAGCCGAACAATCTGTTTAAGAAATCTAATCCGTTAGATTTCCCAACGGTTACAAAGATATATACACATACTATGCCAACTTTAAGGAAATCCTTTAACTTATTGATAAATAAGATAAAAAAAATTTATCTTTGTTATTTAAAGCTGGAAGAAGCTTGTTCTTTCGCATCACAATAGTCGCGAACTGACACTTTTTGTCAGTTCGCGACTATTGTGTTGTGGGAACCTTTCCTGCATCCCCACAATTTCCCTGCACTGCCAGAAGACAGCCACAAGAGTTTATCGATCAATCCATTTTCACTAAGCGCCACTTTGAGGTCGGCGCATCTCACTACAGGATTCTATTCTTAGCCTAGTTCTCAACAGTAGTTAATGAAGCAAGAAATACATAGGGGCCCTACTGATCAGGAGCTTCGTATCTTTGCAGAAGAAGTTGAGATTGCAGTTACACAGGCGATTTTCAGGAAGAGAGACTAAGACTTGAAAAAGAAGCATATTATTCCCTTCAGTAATACCAAAAGCACAAAGACAATTTTTGTGCAGTAATGGATCAAAAGGCTGCAGAGTAAGGTGTGAAAGAGGCCACACTTTAGAATAGCTCTGTCCTTTGTGATTCTCCATTCAGCCAGGATTCATTTACTTTAGCTTAATATGGCTCGCATCAGGTATCATACTGATTATCAAAGGATTAAACAGACCCTCCAACTTGGGGTCGCTAGTGACGCTCTTGATAATAAAGGCGATGTAGTTTATGTTTACGCCGATTTCAAATTGGCGCTTGATCGGTACAACACAGCAATGCAGGAGCAAACGCTTATCTGCAGAGGAAGGTAAAAATGAAAAATTCGGTGAAAATGGTCATAAGCAGTGTGTTTTTGCTGATTACTCTGGTTGCGGGCCCTTCGGCTCTCGCTCAGGATAAAACAGTAAATGACGGAGTTTTTACTGCTGCGCAAGTGGAGACAGGAAAAGTTGTCTACGATTCTACATGTGCCGCTTGCCACGATATGCGCTTCTATCGAGATACGCTGAAGTCCTGGGATAACCAACCCCTTTTGTGGTTGTGGGAATCGATAATGGGAACAATGCCAGCGGATAATCCTGGTTCACTGATGCTGGATGAATACACTGATGTAATTGCTTATATTCTTTCAGAGAACGGATTTCCAACAGGTGACACGAAATTGGATCCTGACGCTGGAATGGATACTATTAATATAGTTTCTCCATAAATGTAAGTCTTTAGAATTAATTCTGAGACACGAAAAATGCCGAATCTTGATTCGGCATTTTTTTGCTCTGAGAAAATACTCTACTCAGGCGCGCAGTCGCGTAGCGTACGTTCTATTTGGTTGCGATCCCGAGTTCCCAATTGCAGGTCATATCTATCTGCTATCGCCTCCCATAATCGAACATACTCACACTGGAATTCATCTCGAGGGAGATATCCTTCTGGCCCCCGCTCTGACTTGCGTCGTATTTCCCGTTTTTCAACCAGCATGAGATTCATCGGGTCGTTGGCAAATTGAAGCTTCACTTGTGCAGACCAGCGATCTCCTCCGTGGGTGTGAGCATAGAGAAGGGGAATGACGTGGTCCAAATCTACCTGCACGGCAACCTTGAATATTTTTCCTGTGTATTCATCCAGCCATTCTCCGGTTCGAGCCACGCAGTTCCGTGGGTTGGTGAATCTAACTTCTGTTCTGCTGGTGAGTACCAACATCTCTTGACGGGTGGATTGGCAGTCTTCATCAAAGTCCTCTTCGAAGCTCCAGTCATCCGTATTGAAAAATTTTTCTCTTCTACGGTAGTCTGTTAACAGGCTGTCTCTATTGGTTCTTCCGATATCGAAGGTGTCGGGCATTTCGCAGCCACCCAGGTGGCAATGATATGAACGTCCATAATAGTGGCCTCCATTACGGTCTATATTGCCAGCATGGCCGAAGGCAAAAGATGGAAGTATTAGTAGTAGTACATAGACGAACAGCTCGGACGGGGTTCGCTTCATCGGTATTACTCCTTTTTGCCGTTCATTAGGTAATAGTTTAGGTGGTCGTTTTTAGTCGACTAGCATGGACAAGTCTACAGCCGTGCAATGCTTGGTTAAGGCTCCAATAGAGATATAGTCAACGCCAGTCTCGGCAACTCTCACCAGGTCATCTGTCTCTATTCCGCCAGACGCCTCCAGTTTACATCGACTCTTAGTTACTTCAACGGCTTTTATTGTGTCTTCGAGACTGAAATTATCCAACATAACAATGTCAGCCTCATTGCATATAGCGGTGTCCAGTTCCGTTAGGTCCTGAACTTCAATTTCAACAGGGCTTTGGGGGTGTAATTCTCTTGCTTTAGCTATAGCCTCAGAGATGCCTCCACAGGCACTTATATGATTTTCTTTGATTAGAAATGCATCATAAAGACCCATGCGATGATTTTGACATCCGCCAATTCTAACAGCGTATTTCTGTGCTGTTCTCAAGCCTGGAATAGTTTTCCTTGTGTCTAACAGAGTTGCTTTAGTATGCGCTACTAGCGAGCTGTAGTATTTGCTTTGGCTTGCTGTAGCGGAGAGCGTTTGTAGATAATTTAGTGCAGCTCTCTCCGCAGTCATTATGCTGCGAGCTGGCCCAATCGCAGTGGCAAGTAGCTGATTGATATTAACTGCATCGCCGTCAGCTACATGCCAGTCGAGGATTATACTTTCATCCACTTGTCTAAAAACTTCCTTAACCCAGGGAATACCGCAAATAATCGCTTCGTCTCTGCTAATTATTCTCGCCGTAATCTGCTTTTCAATCGGGATTAGCTCGGCGGTAATATCACCACTTCCAATGTCTTCCTGCAGTGCAAATTTAACTACGGCGGCAATGTCATTAGGAATATTTGTATTCTTGAGTTTCACTTTTTGCGTTTCGCTTTTTGTCATTGATCTTATGTTTCTGGATTTAGGTTTCAGGACTCATGTTTCAGCGCTCATGTTTCAGGGTATTGCCTTAGAGTAAGAATAGATCCTCTTTGACTAAATTCGATTTCCTTTAGTACGCTCATTCCTAGAAGGATCGTCTCGCCACTCATTCCTGGATTAATACTGCCATTTACATTCTCTAGAGAGATGCTCGAGATTGATAGGCTGTCGATATTTGTCGAATAGACCGTAATTATACCGTTAGCAGTTGACGCTTGAGTAGCATTGCCTGGCTGCAATCCGGCCTTTGCTGCCAACTCGGGGGAGATCGCCACGTCAGTAGCCCCCGTATCCAATAGAAATATAACTTCCACATCATTTATCGAGCCTGATGTGACGTAGTGGCCTTGGCGATTTCTCTGCAGAATTACTTCCCTTACACCTGCAGAAGATTCTGAGCTTTCAGGATTGCTGTTGGGATTGATTTGATTCATAAGCTGGGAATCGAAGAAGAATGTCATGCCGAGTAGGGCAATTACAAAACTGGCAATAAGCATTCCCTGTCCCAGATTTCGACCGGCTGCGTTGTGCTTGTTATTTAGTTGTTTGGGCATAGGGCAAAGTATGTCCCATGGCGACTACAATAGAAAGTTGTGACGCAGCTCTAGAAATTTGGCTTAAAGCCCAGTATTTATAAGCGTTTAGGAGCAAAATATCCTGTGATTGTGAGCGAATTCAAGTTATCAGAGAAATCGGAGTGATATAAATCACACTACGCTCTCGAATTGCACTAAACACACGGGATTTCAGTATTTCAATGGATAGCATAATGGCAGTCGCAGGATTTAGAGGAAGAACCGAAGGGCGCCGACCGCTAGACGAGAAGTTGGCGGCTCGAGTGCGTTGGTCGATTCTTCAGCGTCTGCGAAAACAGATAGTCAGGCTCAATGGTAGCTTCTTTGATGAGTTGGACGATTTCCTGTTCAGCAATGGACAGCAAGGCCAACTCTCTGAAGACAGAGTCTATTTAAAGGCTATGCGAGAATTTCGGGCTAAGCAAGCTTTGTTCGAAAAAATCCTGCTCTCAAGCATGTTTGAAAATATGGAAGGAAGTAATTCGACCGTCGTTGATAAGACTTCCTTTATCGCTAATGGTAGCTCTTCTGGCTCAGACGGAATTTACGAGAAAGTTGAAACTGACCTCGCACTAAAAGCTATGCAACGAAAAGCAGTAAAAGTTTATTCTCCTTTTATCAAGCAAATCGATAGTCTGAATAGCAAACTAAATATTGCATATAGGGAACCAGTTATTCAGAGCAGTTTTCTGATTGAGCAAACAATGCTGGCTTTCACTAAAGCGCAGTATTCGTTCTCTATTAGCCTGGATGTTCGGCTAATCTTTATGAAACTTTTCGAACAGCATTTCGTTCTAAAGATGGAGAAGCTCTATCTGGATATCATTAGCATTCTCACTAATGTAGAAAATGGTGACTTTGTTGACCGCTTATTCTTGTCTTCTTCGGCATTTGGGAGTGAAGAGCGAGGCGCACAATCACAATTGAACGATGACAACTCTCAACTCCATGGAAAGGAGAGTGATGAAGTTTCACTGGAGGATAGAGTCAGTCAATTAGTTAAGCAAAGTTGTGACTTGGTGGACTTGCCACCATTTGTTGAAAGCTTTATCCGAACAAAGTGGAAAGCAGTTCTATTTCTCATTGGTTTGAATAAAAGCCACAACAGTATTGAATGGCAGGAAGCAAGCCATACTCTCTCCCTTCTTCTTAACTATTTCGATAAGGGTGTTGCAGCACCCGAGTCAGAAATGAAAGGGTTTCTGATTAAATTGCGCCAAGGGCTTTCCCTGATTCAATTGGATGCTTCAGAGCAAGATGAATTAATTGATCGCTTGGTAGGATTACTACCCAGTCAAAAAGAAGAACCTCTTAGCGCAGGAAAATTCGAGGGAAATACCTCCGTTGAAGAATCATCCATCAGTCCATTCGGCAAGAGGGTTTTGGATCAGGAAGATTTGAAGGAGATATCGAACCTTATAAATGATGGAAGCTCAAGCAGTGTTACCGAAAATTTTCGGAGCCCCATCGCAGACTTCCTTGGTCGTATTGACACGCTCAGTTGCCCCTGCCAGATCGAATACAAACTGGGGGACCAATTTGTGGAATGTGAATTGAGTAAAGGGTTCGAAGAACCTGCCTCCTATCAAATAAAGTCCGTGCGAAGACGGTTTTCGATCTCGCGAAGTAAACTTGGGCTCGCTATCTGTCTGCGGGATGGGGAAGTTCGTCTTCCATCACCCGAATCGAACGAAAAGCCTGATCAGGTGACCGAATTTCAACCGGCCTACAAGGACTAGTTGTTTAGCTGTTTTAGCCGGTTCGCCATAGCCCTTCCTGCCAGCACCCCATTAAATTGTGCTACTATTAGCCCCATTGATTCCAAGGGGTTTGTCTGTCGCAATGGGAATATCCATAGCTGAAAATAAATTGATTGGGGCACATCAAGTCGATTCTCCAAATCAGAGTGAGAGGCCAGCAGAGAGTGTTGTTGATCTGCTGATTCTCCACAACATTAGCCTACCTCCGGGTGAATACAATACAGGCTGTATAGATCAGTTATTTTGTAATTGCCTCGACAAAAATGCTCACCCCTATTTTGAAACTATTGCAGATTTAAAGGTTTCTTCACATTTTCTGATAAACCGACTCGGCTCGATTACCCAATACGTTCCCCTTAATATGAAAGCCTGGCATGCGGGAGAATCTACCTTCGACGGAAGATTGAACTGTAATGACTTTTCAATCGGTGTGGAACTTGAAGGAACAGATCATGAGCCATTTACCGATGCCCAGTATGGTAGTCTAGTTACTCTGTCAATTGCGCTTCTAAGCGAATTTCCAGATATTGGGCTGGATCGGATTGTTGGACATAGTGATGTTGCTCCTGAGCGAAAGACCGACCCAGGACCTTTTTTTCAATGGGATAGATACAAGCAATTACTTGAGCAGGAATTGGCTTCTACAGCCTGAAGATTATTGACGACACTGGATAAAAAATGAAATTTCTCGTTATTCTTATTTGCTTAACCATCAATTATCTCTGGTTGAAAGATTTCGACCGTTTCGACGACGGATGGTTTTTCCGATTTCGCTGTAAGATAGATTCCTTTACTTCAGATTCTATGGAGAAAATATCACAGGCTTGGCTGTTGAGTGCGGCTATCATCTACCTTGTCCCCATATTATTTCTCACCTTGCTCTTATTGCTAGCTGAAGGGGCAGTGTATGGGCTTTTAACTATGTTGATTCACATACTGGTGTTGTTAATAGCCTTTGATAGAACTCAACCAGGAAAGCTTGCTAGTGATTTCGTAACAAAATGGAAAGAAGGGAATATGGAAGCCTGCGTTCTTTACTTGCAGGAGGAATTGTCAGTAGTCGATCCGCTAGAGGTTACAGACGAGAAATCCTTGAGCAGCTATTTCAGCAAACAGCTAATATACCGCTGTTTTGAAAAAATGTTTGTCATGTTTTTCTGGTACATGATCACTGGACCGATAGGTATTTTATTTTGTTATATTTCATATCAAATGCGCGATAGCCACAAAGATGAACAGGCGCAGCAGCAACTGGATTTGGTAAGGAACACCTTGATGGTTCTCGAGTGGCTTCCCTTACGATTGCTGGCTTTGACATTTTCACTTGCTGGAAATTTTGTTCGCTGCTTTGAAAATCTCAAGCGCTCATTTTGGCTTTCCGGACGAGAAACAGATAATGCAGATTTGCTATATGGTTATGCGAGTTGTGCGCTTTCCGGCTTGATTGACCCGCAGTTGGATGAAGCAGGATCCGGTGCCGAAGATAACGGCGAGGGGAGCGCTGACAGCGAAACTCCGGCAGACAATAGTCGTTCAGATGCAGTGCTGGAAATTGCTGCGCTTCAGGGTCTTCTGGAGCGGTCTCAGGCAATTTGGTTGAGTGTATTAGCACTGATTACCATTTTTGGACTAAGCCCTTGGTAGTTGTTCTCAATATTTAGCTCAGCTGTCGATATAGAGTACAGAAATACCTGAGCGCTGAACTGAGAATTGTAGTATTTCTGGTTTTTTGAAGGCATACAGCTCAATTATCGAGCAGGGTAGTGAGATTTTTCGATCTCAATACACTGAAAAATAAAAGAATAATGTAAATTTGTCTTTTTTCCAGATGCTCCGCCATTTTGTAGTATTACTACATAATCGGCAATATTGGAATGGGAAAAGGAGCTCATTTGCAGTAAAATACTCTTACTTTGTAATTTATTTACAAAAATAGTAAAGCAATTAGTATATTAAAGAGTTAAGAAACACTTTCTCCCTTTGAAGCAGGTTTGGAAATACTAAGGCGGAAGTATCAGTGGGAATGAAAGGGTATTAAATGACACAGCGAAACGATGGAAACCCGGAAGAAACTAGAGAGTGGCTGGACGCATTAAATTCAGTCATTGAAGTAGAGGGCATCGAACGCGCGCACTACATCCTCGGTCGTCTATCCGAAAAAGCGACCAGAAGCGGTGGCTACACACCGAGTTCAACAGTAAACACTTCCTATAGAAACACCATTTCTCCATTGAACGAAGAACGTATGCCCGGCGATATGTTCATGGAGAGACAGATCCGCGGGATCATTCGGTGGAATGCTTTGGCGATGGTGATGCGTGCCAATAAACACAACCCCGATCTCGGTGGACATATATCAACATTTTCTTCAGCCGCAACTCTTTATGATGTTGGCTTCAATTATTTTTTTCGTGGTCCCAATGATCAAGATGAAGGCGACTTAGTTTATTTCCAGGGGCATTCGTCACCAGGCATCTATGCTCGCTCCTATCTTGAAGGGAGAATAAGCGAAGAACAATTAGACAATTTTAGGCAAGAAGTTGATGGCAATGGCCTCTCTTCTTACCCTCACCCCTGGCTTATGCCCGATTACTGGCAATTCCCAACTGTGTCCATGGGCCTAGGTCCGATCACAGCTATTTATCAAGCTCATGTAATGAAGTATCAAACCAGTCGAGGATTATTAGATAACTCGAACAGGAAAATCTGGGCATTTCTGGGAGATGGCGAAACTGATGAGCCGGAATCGCTCGGCGCTATTAGCAAGGCCGGAAGGGAGAAGCTCGACAACCTTATTTTTGTTGTTAATTGTAATTTGCAGAGACTCGACGGACCCGTTCGCGGCAACGGCAAGATAATCCAGGAGCTGGAAGGCGTATTCAGAGGCGCAGGCTGGAATGTAATTAAAGTGGTCTGGGGAAGACATTGGGATGATCTTCTTCAAGCCGACAAGGAAGGCATACTTCAAGCGCGAATGGATGAAGTGGTAGATGGTGAGTACCAAAATTATGTGAGTCGCGGCGGCGCCTATACCCGAGAAAATTTCTTTGGCAAGAGTCCAGAACTCTTGAAGATGGTAGAACATCTATCTGATGATGACATCATGGCGTTGAATCGAGGTGGTCACGATCCTTATAAGGTATACGCAGCCTATGCACAGGCAACTAAAGCTAATGGCAAGCCTACGGTTATTCTTGCCAAGACTGTAAAAGGTTATGCATTTGGAGATACAGCTGAAGGGCAGAATGCTACTCACTCGGTTAAGAAGCTAGATATAGAAGCGTTAAAGAAATTTCGCGACCGTTTCGGTATACCTATTAAAGACGATAAGCTGAAAGACGTGCCTTATTACCGTCCTCCCGAGAAGAGTCTCGAGTTAAAGTATATGCGCAAGATCAGAGAGCCACTGGGTAAGCCAGTTCCTCAGCGCAGATCAGCTACTACAGCTCTGTCAGTTCCAGACCTATCTGCATTTGAGACCCAGACGAAGTCCAGTGGCACTAGAGAAATATCTACTACCATGGCTTTTGTCAGGTTGTTGAGTACTCTTTGCAAGGATAAGGAACTGGGCCAAAGAGTAGTTCCAATTGTTCCAGATGAGGCTCGCACTTTCGGTATGGAGGGCATGTTTCGCCAAATGGGAATCTATTCTTCGGTCGGTCAATTGTATGATCCAGCAGATTCCAATCAGGTCATGTTCTATCGAGAAGATAAAGAAGGCCAAATGCTGGAAGAAGGTATCAGCGAGGCTGGAGCCTTCTCAGCGTGGCTCGCAGCAGCGACATCTTACAGTGTCAGCAATTACCCTCTTATCCCTTTTTATATTTACTACTCTATGTTCGGTTTTCAGCGCGTAGGAGATCTGTGTTGGGCAGCTGGTGATTGTCAGGCCCGAGGGTTTTTAATTGGTGCTACAGCGGGTAGGACGACTCTTAATGGGGAAGGATTGCAACATCAGGATGGTCATAGCCATATCCTTTCATCAACTGTGCCAAATTGTGTAAGTTATGATCCTACTTACGCTTATGAGCTTGCTGTAATCGTTCAAGATGGCTTAAGAAGAATGTACAAGGAGATGGAGTCGGTCTTTTTCTACATCACTACCATGAATGAAAATTACACTCAGCCTGAGATGCCAAAAGGTAGTGAAGCCGGCATTATCAAAGGCATGTATTTGCTGGAAGATGGTGAAAGCAAAGAGAATAAAGTGGCAAAACCCAGAAAAGGGACAAGTGGCCAACGTTTGAGGCTTCTTGGTAGTGGCACTATATTACGCGAAGTTAGAAAAGCTGCTGAAACCTTAAGGAAAGATTTTGGAGTTGTCACGGATGTCTGGAGTGTAACCAGTTTCAATGAGTTGCGAAAAGATGCACTCGCTGTAGATCGAGAAAATATGTTACACCCAGAAAAGAAACCAACTGCTTCGTTTGTAACCGAGCAGCTTGGAAAGCAGAAAGGTCCAGTGATCGCTACAACAGACTACATGAAGTCTTATGCAGATCAGATAAGAGAGTTCGTTCCAGATACATATCGAGTATTGGGAACCGATGGATTTGGCCGCAGTGATAGTCGAGAAAAATTACGACATTTCTTTGAGGTTGATGCCAAGTTTGTTGTGCTGGCAGCCTTGACTGAGCTAAAAGAACAGGGTGCTATAACAGCAAAAGAAATCACTGATTTCATGAAGAAAAGCGGAATTAGCAAAAACAAAGCTAATCCTGTTTCTCAATAAGAATTAATTAGCTCGGGAGTTGGCAACATTGTCAATTGAAAACATACAAGTTCCAGATCTCGGCGATGCCGGAGAAGTGGAAGTAATTGAATTGCTGGTATCGGTTGGTCAAAGCGTGGAAGAGAACGACTCTTTGTTAGTTCTCGAAAGCGACAAAGCAGCCATGGAAATTCCTGCCCCGGTTGCGGGGATTGTAAAAAGCATATCAGTTAATCTAGGGGATCAAGTTACTTCCGGCAGTGAAATTCTCAGCCTGGAAGTCGAAGCCAGCGAGAATTCCGAAAAGGCTCCTGTTGTTGATAAAGCCGAAGTTGATAAAGCCGAAGTTGCAAAAACAGAAGCAGAAAAACCAGTTGCTGAAAAGCAGGAAGTCGAACAACAAGCAACGGAATCCGTTTCTGCTGAGACAGAAAGTAAAAGCAACTTGATTGAAGTTCCAGATTTGGGAACAGATGACGAAGTTGAAGTAATCGAAATTCATGTAAAGGCAGGCGATAGTGTCGCAGCAGACGACTCCTTGATAACCCTTGAGTCGGATAAGGCCGCAATGGATGTTCCTTCACCAATAGCTGGTGTGATCGAATCCGTGTCGATTGCAATTGGTGATAAGGTTAAGACCGGAACGCCTTTCGCGCAGATCTTGGGACAAGTAGCGGCATCACCGGTGGCACTAAGCCCCGCACCAGAAACCAAAGCTGCACCAACTAAAGAGCCGGTTACTGCCCCTGCACAGCAAGCCGCGAGCCAACCCCAGGCAGCAGCTGCGCCTACTACTAATAGTGGCAAAGTCTATGCTGGCCCGGCTGTCAGAAAACTGGCGAGAGAGTTGGGCGTAGACTTGTCTCTGGTTCCAAGCAGCGGTGCTAAGTCTAGAATCTTAAAAGAAGACATTCATGCATTTGTAAAGAGTCGAATCAATGGCGGCGCTGTTTCTGGATCCGCTGTTTCTGCAATCCCGGATATTGACTTCAGTCAGTTTGGTGAGATAGAGGAAGTTCCAAGAACCAAGTTGCACAAATTGACTGCGGTCAATATGCACCGGAATTGGTCATCGGTTCCCCATGTCGCTCAGTTCAATGAGGCGGATGTTACAGACCTGGAAGAATTCAGAGCTGAGTTGAAGCCGGCAGCAGAGCGCAAAGGAACCAAGTTAACTTTCATGCCTTTCTTGCTTAAGGCCTGTGCAAAAGTTCTTGCGGAGCTTCCTCAGTTTAATGTCTCGCTTCATTCGTCAGACGAACACCTTATTCAGAAAAAATACATCCATATCGGTATAGCTGTTGCTACAGAAGCGGGACTGGTAGTTCCGGTGATTAGAGATGTGGATCAAAAAACTATCTGGCAATTGGCGGCGGAAGTTATAGAGCTGTCGAATAAAGCCAAGAATCGTAAGCTAAAACCACAAGATATGCAGGGAGCCTGTTTCTCCATATCCAGCCTTGGCGCTATAGGCGGTACGGGGTTTATTCCTATTATCAATGCGCCGGAAGTGGCTATTCTTGGAGTGGGAAAGACTGAAATTAAACCTGTCTATTCAGATGGCGCCTTCGTTCCCAGGAAGATGCTTCCGTATACGCTTTCATATGACCACCGAGCTGTGAATGGTGTTGATGGCGGACAGTTTGTGACGCTTCTTTCCAAGTTATTAGCTGATGTTCGCCATTTAGCTCTGTAGTAGTTGTCAGTAGTCGAATGACTATTCTATTGCGGGTAAAAGAGTTGTATTCCATCTTGGCTAATTGATTTGATAGGGCAGTCATATGCCCTACTTAAGTTTTCCTCATTCAGTATCTCTTCGCTGTCGCCTGCTAAATAATTATTGCCATCAATCAGTAGCAAAATCTTGTCGCAGAATCGTGCCGTGAGATTGATGTCATGACTGGCCATTAGAAAGCTTGCTGATGCGCTACTGATTTTATCGGTCAATATCTTGAGCAGTTTGATCTGGAAAGCCACGTCGAGATGATTGCTTGGCTCATCCAGCAGGAATAGATCCGGAGCCTGAGTAAGAAGCGTTGCGAGAGCTAATCGCTGCCTTTCACCGCCGGATAGTGTAGTGATTTCTCGGTTACTCAGCGCCCCTAACTCAAAAGCATCTAGAGCTTCTTCTGCGATTTCCCTATCGGCTGGGTTATCCCGTATTAGAGTTTGCAGATGGGGGTATCGACCGAGCATGACGGTCTCCATAACTGTTGCCGGTAATTCATCTATCCCTTGCTGAAACAGGATTCCCATTGTTCTCGCTAGTTCTTGTCGATTCAGCAAGGAAGTATTCTGGCCATCTATAAGAATCTCTCCCTCTTGCGCAGGCTGAAGCCCAAGAATGGTATGGAGAAGAGTGGTTTTACCAACACCATTCTTCCCCAACAGTCCCCAGCATTCATTTCTTTCTATGCTTAGGTCGAGTCTATTGCATAGTTGCTTGCCGGCAATTTGCAGACTCAAAGATTTCAATTCAAGAAGCGCCATGTCAATCCTTCATCGACCTCCGCAGTATAAGTATGAAAGCGGGAACTCCTATAACGGCAGTAACAACTCCTACTGGTAGTTGTTGAGGAGCAATAACAGTTCTAGCGATAGTGTCGGCTAGCAATAGAAAGCTGCCACCCAGCAGAAGTGAACCAGGAATTAACAATCGATGATCTCGCGCTCCCAGTAGTCGCAGAGCGTGTGGAATTACCAATCCAACAAATCCCACGGATCCCGCAACAGTAACGGCTGTTGCTGTGAGTATGGACGCTGAAAAATAAAGTAGCAGACGAAGAGAAGGCACATTGATACCTAGCGCGGAGGCAACAAGCTCGCCACGAACAAGAACATTTAGAGATCGGCTCACAAATAGGCCGCCAAGCAGGGCGGCAGTTAATAACAGGAAATGAGCATTTCCAACCTGACTCTGTGAGAGATCGCCCATTAACCAAAAAAGCATGCTTTGCACATTGTTAGTGGAAGTAGTGGTTAGCAGTATATTGATAACTGCTCCCCAGCCAGCAGAAACTACAACTCCGGTAAGAAGTAAACGAGTTACTGACCACTTGCCAAATTTATTTGCGATACCAAAGACAAGAAGTATGGAAAAGAGCGCACCTGCAAATGCGGCATTGGTGAGCCATAGTCCACCAAGACCCAGCAGGATTGCAGATAAGGCGCCTACGGCAGCTCCGCCTGATATTCCCAATATATAAGGGTCAGCTAAGGGATTTCTCAGTAGTACCTGCATTATTACTCCCGACATGGCGAGGAGTGCCCCTGTGATAAAAGCGGATGCAGAACGAGGAATTCGTATATCCCACAGAATCTGGTTCGATAGACTCTCGTTAGCTGTAAATAACTCGCCGATCATTTGCATGGCAGATATATCGACACTACCGCTAGTCAGAGAAATTAACAGGCTCGCCAAACTGAATAGCAATAACGAAGGGATGAGCAAAATTTGATGTTTGTTTATCAAGCTGTATCTCTGGTCTCAAATCTCAGCAATAGTAGCCGCAAGAGAGGAGGCCTCGGCAAGTCTGTGAAAAGGAATCTTAACATTGATGGCTTCAATTTCACTATTGCAGAGTGATAGACTGGCGAAAAGTATGCAATGGATTCATGGGAGAAAATAACAATGCCATCGTTTGATATCGTATCTGAAGTGGATATGCATGAGATTAATAATGCTCTAGATCAAGCTAATCGAGAAGTGGGCACTCGTTTTGATTTTAAAGGCATCGATGCCAAGTTTGAGCTGTCTGAAGATACTGTGATAGTTGTCAGTGCTGAAGTTGATTTTCAGATAAGGCAGATGATGGAAATTCTTCGTGCAAAATTAGTAAAGCGTGGTGTGGATATAAAAAGCCTTGAGGAAGGCGATGTGGAAATGACCGGACAAAAAGCCCATATGGATGTAAAGGTCCAACAGGGAATTGAGTCAGAAATTGCCCGAAAAATCGTTAAGATGATTAAAGAATCAAAGATAAAGGTTCAAACGGCGATACAAGGAGAGAAGCTTCGGGTTAATGGAAAGAAGCGGGATGATCTACAGCAAGTTATCGCTCTGCTAAAAGACTCGAAGCTGGATATCCCGCTTCAATATGAAAATTTTAGGGACTGATTGCCAGCAGTTTCCACGAGACCTTATCCATGCAGGAACCCAAAGGTGATGAGCCTAGCCTGATTCAAAGCATCTTCAGTCCGAAGATGCTCACCTGTATATTTACCGGATTATCATCCGGCTTTCCTCTTTACGTTCTCTTTCAGTTGGTGCCCGCGTGGTTGAGAACTGAAGGAGTGGATTTGGCTACCATTGGTTTGTTCTCGCTTATTCTTCTTCCGTATAACTGGAAGTTTGCCTGGGCTCCCTTTATGGATCGATACATGCCGCCATTGCTCGGCCGGCGAACTGGGTGGATGCTGGTTACCCAAATATTTCTGCTTTTCACTATCGCCTTTATGGGATTCCTTAACCCAGAAACTTCCATCGGACTAATTGCTTCCGTCTGTGTTGTCGTTGCCTTCTTTAGCGCAAGCCAGGATATAGTTCTTGATGCTTATCGTAGAGAATTGCTTAAAGAGAACGAATTGGGTTTGGGAAATACTATCCACGTGCAGGCCTACCGCATCTCAGGTTTGATACCAGGAGCTCTAGGACTGATTCTGGCGGACAGTCTGGATTGGAATATTGTGTTCATGATCATCGGTGCCTTCATGATTATTGGAATCGTGGCCACATTTAATTTCGTAGAAAACAATCTGGTTTCAGCACCAAAGACTTTACGGGAGGCGGTGATTCAGCCCTTTTCGGAATTCATAAGCCGCAATAATTGGAGCGGGGCGGCTCTCATTTTGGCGTTTATGTTTTTCTATAAGTTGGGTGACAATATGGCAGTCGCTCTGCAGACTCCTTTCCTCATCGATCTTGGTTTCAGTTTAACTACCATAGGTTTGGTGGCAAAAAACGCAGGTCTTTGGGGGGCAGTTTTTGGAGGAATTCTCGGCGGAATCTGGATGATAAAACTGGGAATCAACAAAGCGCTATGGATTTTTGGACTGGTTCAGATTTCGACTATATTTGGATTCTCTGTGTTGTCGGAGGCAGGAAACAATACCCTTGTCTTGGCCATTGTATTGTCGATGGAATATGTAGGAGTTGGTTTGGGAACAGCGGCATTCGTAGCGTTTATTGCCCGCTCAACTACTCCGGTATATGCGGCGACTCAATTGTCTTTGCTTACTGCCATCAGCGTATTGCCTCGTACCTTTGCCAGTGCCAGTTCGGGGTTCATCGTCGAAGAAATCGGCTATACCAGTTTTTTCTATCTCTGTATGGCGCTCGCTATTCCTGGCATGCTACTTCTCTTTAAAGTAGCTCCGTGGAATGGGGATCAACAGTTGTTTGAAGAGGAAGCTGCTGGAAATGAGGAGAATCTGGAAAGTTCTGGCAAATAATTTCCTGCACTTTCCCCCTATACTTACTTCTGCACTTATCCTTGAACTACCACTGATACATCTTCATTGAGAATTTACCACTTACGAAAACGATTCCTTCTTCTTCGAGGCGAGATTTTTGTGCTAGATGTTGTCGCGTTCCAATAGGAAAAGATATTTTTCCCTGAGAATTGACCACCCTGAACCACGGCAACTTGCTGTCCTCGGGGAGGTTCTTTAATACATAACCTACATATCGAGCATATCCTGGCAGATCAGCCATCTTTGCCACTTGACCATAGCTGGCCACCTTACCCTTCGGTATCTGATGCACGACTTGCCAGATTTTCTCTTTGTTGTTCACTTTCAATCCCTGTAAATTCTTGTTCTGAAAACGATCAAGCCTGATCGAACAATCCAGTTCGAACATGATACAGTTCGATTATAAAGCGATATCGGGAGAGAGATGTGCGTTTCCTAATGATTTTCTTCATCATCATTCCCTTAACGGAGATGTTGATACTTTTTGAAGTAGCCGATCGAATCGGGGGCTTGGTCACATTGAGCCTGGTGGTTGCTACTGCAGTAATTGGTGTACAGATACTAAAGAGTCAGGGCCTGGCAACTCTCACCCGCGCAAATCAGCGCCTGCAGTCGGGAGAGCTGCCGGCACAGGAAATCGTAGAGGGCATGATGCTGGCCGGAGCGGGAGCGCTGTTACTTACCCCTGGATTTATTACCGATACCATAGGCTTCGTATTTCTAACCGGTCCTCTCCGGCGGCCCCTAGCTCGCAAGATCATCAAGTCGGGCGTTGTGAAATCTATGGGTGCAGGCATGGGATCTGGCGCGGGGAGAGGAGGAGGGAGCTCTTTTAGCTTCTACTCCAGTACACAGCGTTATGGAAATGAAAGCCCAGGCAATGGCTCAGATGACTCTGCCAATGTCTTCGAGGGTGATTATTCCGAAGAATCTGGAGCTCTGGAGCAAAATCTTCAAGAAAATGATGATGATTCTCATAATTCACGATAAAAAATAATACTTTAATATCAATAAGATAGAGACATTCTGCAATTTTTCTTTGTGGAATTACTTTCCAAGCATTGAAATTCCCCGCTCTAACCCCATTTAGGAGTCATCCGCGTGTTGCTTGAGGACTCCGTGTTTCGGGGCCTTAGCCACAGATTGGTATAAGAGGACAAGCTCAATGCTGTGATCAGCAATGCGATTGTTTTGTTTTAAGTTCTGTTAATAGAAATGTGTTTTTAGGAGTGATGTTAATGAATATCCGGCCTTTACAAGATCGTGTCGTGGTACGACGCATGGAAGAAGAAACAACCAGTGCGGGCGGAATCGTTCTGCCAGGTTCGGCCACAGAAAAACCGGCTCAAGGTGAAGTTATAGCTGTAGGTCCAGGCAAACGTCATGAGAATGGTGAGACTCAGCCTGTAGACGTCAATGTTGGAGATGTTGTTGTATTTGGTAAGTATTCCAGCAATACAGTAAAAATTGGTGACGAAGAATTGCTGATTTTAAATGAAAGTGAAATATTCGGTGTTATCGAGTCCTAAGATTTTAAAATCGACTCCACACTTTAAAGAAATAACCTTTAGATAAGACAGGAATTTAGGAAAATGGCTAAAGACGTATTATTCGGCGACGCAGCACGCCAAAAACTTTTACACGGTGTAAATGTTCTTGCTGACGCAGTTAAAGTAACTCTGGGTCCCAAGGGGCGTAACGTTGTTTTAGATAAATCATTTGGCGCGCCGACTGTAACTAAGGATGGCGTATCAGTTGCTAAAGAAATCGAACTGGAAGACAAGTTTGAAAACATGGGCGCACAGATGGTGAAGGAAGTTGCTTCCCAGACATCTGATGTAGCCGGTGACGGAACAACTACTGCAACAGTTTTGGCTCAATCTATTCTTAACGAAGGCTTGAAGTCAGTTGCGGCAGGCATGAACCCGATGGATCTCAAGCGCGGAATCGATAAAGCGGTAGTGGCAATGGTTTCCGAAGTAAGCGACTTGGCTACCCCTTGTACTGACTCGAAAGCTATTGCTCAAGTCGGAACGATCTCTGCTAACTCTGACGAGCAAGTTGGAGCGATCATTGCGGAAGCAATGGACAAAGTTGGCAAAGAAGGTGTTATCACAGTTGAAGATGGTTCTGGCTTGGAGAATGAGCTGGACGTTGTGGAAGGTATGCAGTTCGATCGCGGCTACCTTTCTGCATATTTCATCAACAATCAGGACAGCATGAGTGCTGATCTTGAGAGCCCTCTAATTCTATTAGTAGACAAGAAAATTTCAAATATTCGCGACATGCTGGGTTTATTGGAAGGCGTAGCTAAAGCTGGCCGACCTCTACTGGTTATTGCTGAAGATGTTGAAGGTGAAGCGCTTGCAACTCTGGTAGTTAACAATATGCGCGGTATCGTAAAAGTTGCTGCGGTTAAGGCTCCAGGATTTGGCGATCGTCGTAAGGCTATGTTGGAAGACATCGCTACTCTTACGGGTGGTACTGTAATCTCCGAAGAAGTTGGTCTAAGCCTTGAAGGCGCGACCATTGAAGACCTGGGTTCAGCTAAGCGTGTTCAAATTAGCAAGGAAAACACTACTATTATTGATGGTGCTGGCGAAGGCGCTAACATCGAAGGACGAGTTAGCCAGATTCGTGCTCAGATCGAAGAAACTTCTTCAGACTATGATCGTGAAAAACTGCAGGAACGTGTTGCCAAGCTGGCAGGCGGTGTTGCAGTAATTAAAGTAGGCGCTAGCACTGAAATCGAAATGAAAGAAAAGAAAGCTCGCGTAGAGGATGCTCTACATTCGACTCGTGCAGCTGTTGAAGAAGGTGTTGTACCTGGTGGCGGTGTTGCTCTGGTACGAGCTCTTCAGAAAGTTGAAGGCCTTAAGGGTGACAACGAAGATCAGAATGTTGGTATTGGCTTGTTGCTTAAGGCAGTTACAGCTCCTCTGCGTCAGATTGTAGGTAATGCTGGTGAAGAAGGTTCTGTTGTACTGGACAAGGTTGCTGCAGGTGAAGGTAACTTCGGTTTCAATGCGGCCACTGGCGAATACGGTGACATGCTTGAGATGGGTATTCTTGATCCGGCTAAAGTAACTCGTACTGCTATTCAGGCAGCGGGTTCTGTTGCGGGACTGATGATTACTACTGAGGCTATGGTTACTGATGCTCCTCAGGAAGGCGGCGGTGCGCCGGCTATGCCTGATATGGGTGGAATGGGCGGAATGCCAGGCATGATGTAAAAATCGGTCGCCAGAGAGGTCTTGTTCCTCCCTGGCGGCGTTAGCTTGAATCTTCCGATGCTCGAGTATGATCTATACACTGCGCGTCGGGTCTTCAAGCTGCCTTGCCAGGAAGAACCAATCCTCTCTCTGGCAACCGATTTTAAAGACTGGTAGAACTCTAAGATCTATCTGAAAGCCCTCTCTTTTCGATGCTCATGTATGATTTATACACTGCGCTCGAAAAGAGAGGGCTTTCTCGTTATAGGCCGCTAATCCTCCTTCTGGGCGCGATTTTGAATTAGCAGCGACAGTTTGAATCTTCCGATGCTCGAGTATGATCTATACACTGCGCGTCGGGTCTTCAAGCTGCCTTGCCAGGAAGGATCAATCCTCTCTCTGGCAATCGATTTTGAGGATTCGCAATTAGCGGATTCTTTATAGAGAAAGGCAGGGCTTTTAGCTCTGCCTTTTTTATTGGGCGGGGTTTTCGTTTGCCTAGAGTTGGCTTGGATCAAATGAAATATAGTGGTGACTATTAATGGCAATAAAAGCAATTCGAAGAATGTATGAGAAGCGAAGCGAAGAGAAAAATCAGGGAGCTAAGACTAGCTCCCTGATTAAAGATGAGGGCCATTTAGTCACTCAAATTAGCGTTAGCAAAATCCCAGTTCACCAGATTGTCCAGGAATGATGCCAGAAAATCCGGACGACGATTTTGGAAATCTAGATAGTATGCATGTTCCCAAACATCGCAAACCAGGATTGGTTTCATGCCATCTGTAAGTGGAGTTTCAGCATTTGCTGACTTCACTATTTTTAGGGTTCCGCCATCAGATACCAACCAAACCCACCCGCTACCAAACTGGCCCATACCGCCAGCAACAAATTCACTCTTGAAGTTGTCGAAGCTACCAAAATCTGCGTCGATCTTTGCTGCGATATCACCTGTGGCAGCACCGCCACCGTTTGGGCTAAGGCTATTCCAGAAGAAGCTGTGGTTATAGTGTTGTCCTACATTGTTAAATAGGGCGCCGCCAATCTTGGCTGATTCTTTCACAAGATCTTCAAGGTTTGTTGCATCCAGATTAGCATCTGCAAGCAGCTCATTTCCTTTTCCAACATAGGCGTTGTGGTGTTTGCCATGGTGGAAGTCCAGTGTATTTGCAGACATGTGTGGTTCCAGTGCATCTTTAGCAAATGGAAGTTCGGGTAGTTGTAGACTCATAGTTTCCTCAAAAAATTGGTTTCAACACTATTTCAGGTGCTACTTTCAACACAATTGAAATTTTTGGGCGATGAAATTACCTTACTAAAAATGTGAGTATTTTTGGCAAGATGAAATACTATCATCGCAATGCGGCGCCTATTCTATCAGAAAATATTGTAATGAAAATGACCGGGGAGGGATGCAGCCCTCTGGTAAAAGAGGGCTGCGAGAGAAAGGTTTCATGCTCTGGGTGTTAGAGTAGTTCCATGATTAGTAGCATCACGACGCCAAGCGCAATTCCGCAGTGAATCACTCCTACCACACTGGTCATTGGGCCCGTTTTCCCCTTAATTGCATTTGTCTCCAATGCCAGAACAATGAGCAGACACAGACCCATCGCTAATTCGCTCACTCCACCTACTGAGGACATTGGTACTTGCCCTAAACTTGCGAGGTGGGAAGATGCTCCCATGAAAAACAACATAGGTAATGAAAATAGAGTGTTCGTACGAGAAGCCAGACCCGCTTTAGCTAAGGCTCCTGCTGCTTCAGGCAAAGCCTCACCACCGCCAATAACCTGCTCTGCTGATGCAATGACCACTTGCTGATTCGGCCAGATAATGAGCCAGACGTTGAGGAACATTATAGTGCCCATTAACATGGCAATTGTTATATAGAAATTGATCGCGCCGCCCATGAATCCGGCTAAAGCCAGGCCGGAGAGGAAGGTAGCCATGGCGCCCCAACGGAACCACCAGAGGGCTCTGGGCACTAGTTTAGCGATTGCCGCAGATTTAGTACCGGCATCGGTTTCCTTAAAAAATTCAGTCTGTACAAAGTTAAAATAGTAGAGGATTCCAACCCAGGTGATCCCTGCGAAGAAATGTATCCAGCGAAAGAGGTATGAGACGAGATTTTCTAATTCCATAGTCTGGCTCCCAGAATTTTTGATTATTATTTTGTATACCCGCCTGCATGGACATTCCATTTTCCAGGTACTGTTTCCATCTTATCACCGGTCTGGCTCACAGGCTATGACACCAGGGATGGCGCCATCAGTGAATTTCTAGGATAATACCGCCCCATGACTGATAACGAAGAATTACATAATATTCCACCGATGGTCCCAGACAGGGATGACGTGGACTCGCACCTGTCCAATCGCAAATCTCAGGGGCAAGAGATCGTTCGCCCTAGCTACTATGCCGAGAAGGTTAAGGTTAGCACCTGGCCTGTACGCATTATGCTTACGCTGATCGTGCTGGTAATGGGTGGAGCTGGGTATGGCGCCTATTATATGTATGGCGAATACGAGACTACGATGCGTCAGGCGGAATTACGTATTAGCGACCTGGAGGGCAGACTTGCTCTGGTTGGTGACAGTGCCGAAGAATCAACACTGAATCTAATTGATCGCCTGGACTTCAATTTCACCGAAATTGATAAGTTGTGGGCTGCGCGACGTGTGATAAACCAAAATCTGGAAGATGTTCAGTCTGAGATCGCCAAATTGTCACTGACCAATGAAGGTCAGGATGAAACTACGGCTAATAATAGTCAGCTGATAGCTTCTACTAATCAAACACTACAGGCCAGTGAAACAAGATTGAATGCTCTGACCGGAGAAATGCAGGGAATCGTCGATTCCGTGTTCGATCTCAACGCAGGAGTTCAAAACTTGACTGAAATGCAGGGAGATCTCGAGGCTATTCGTCAAGCTCTTAGCAGTGGTGATAGTACGGTATTGGGCTTGGTTGGGAGGCTCGAGTATATGGAGCAATCCATGGAGTCAATAAATGCCCATCGCCTGCAGGTGAACGAGAGTCTGTTCAGGCTTCAGGAAAATATCGAAGCTCTGCAACTCGCAACAGGCGCAACTGCTCAGTAGCGCAGGACATTCCCTTGTGAGCTACTATTTGTGAACTAACTACCTGTGAAATTTGGCGTTCGTTTCTCGATAAATGCATTAACACCTTCCTTGAAATCATTCCGCGATGCACAATCGGAAAAATATTCGGCCTCAGCTTGAAGCTGAGATTCGAATTCACTCTCAAGTGATCTGTAGAACAATGCCTTGGTGTTGCCATAGACATGGGTAGGGCCATTGGCTAATCGTGTAGCCAGCTTCTTGGTTTCGTCTACCAGATCTTCCGTTTTCACCACGAAATTGATCATTCCCATATCCTTAGCTGCCTGAGCATCAAAGCGATCACCTAGTAGTGCGATTTCCATAGCCTTCTTAATACCGACGGCTCTGGGTAGATGGAATGAGGAAGAGCCATCAGGGCTGGTTCCTATCTTGCAATATGCCAGGGTGAAAAAGGCATCTTCCGATGCGATTACCAGATCGCAAGCCAATGCCATACTCACTCCGGCACCTGCAGCAGCACCCTGACAGCTTGCAATTATTGGCTTCGGCATCCTGCGCATGGCAAACATAATGGGATGGAGATCATGAATTCTGAGCATGAATTCCTTTCGGATTTCCTCCGGGGGCTTCTTGATGGACTCTCCCATACCCTTAACATCGCCTCCAGCCATGAAGTGATCTCCAGCTCCTTTTAAAACCACGCAGCGCACCGAAGCATCGCGTTCGATATCATGTAGCACAGAGCATAATTCGCTACGCATCTCCATGCTAAGCGCATTGCGGGCTTCCGGTCGGTTCATGGTGAGGGTTGCTATGCCGTTATCATGGGAAACTTCTAGGTGAGACATGTGGAGGTCCTTTTTCTCTGACTGTTTTAGTATTTCAAGAGGCAGTATAACGCTTGTTTTCAGCTCAAGAATATAGCTCAGTATCTGATCTTGGCAAAACATTGAGTTCAGGTATAATACGCGCCCTCTCAATGAGAAAAGCCTCGATTAATGCGGACGTGGCGGAATTGGTAGACGCGCTAGATTTAGGTTCTAGTATCGCAAGGTGTGGGAGTTCAAGTCTCCCCGTCCGCACCATTGATTATCCCCATTAGGGTCAGCTTAATATTTCTGAAGCTTTCTCCTTCTAGCTCTCTCCATATTGTAAATCATTGGAATCCGCTAATTTAGCTGAAGCTATATCACTTCATTCCACTAGGCATTAGAATCTTCAGGCTTAAGAACTACAATGCCTCAGGATGAAACTCCTTGCCCAATAAACGTACAATATTCTTATTGGCCGGCGTATTGCTGGCCTCTGCACTTGCTCCCCTTGGTTCTACATCTATAGCTGTAGCGATGCCGCAGATTGCTGAATTTATGGGCATGAGCGCGGGGACCACCACACAGCTGTTAGTTGGTGGTTATCTTCTTATTTCCGTCATCGGTCAGGCTCCTGCTGGAAAAATCGGCGATATTATCGGTTATCAAAAAGCACTCTACATTGGTCTGAGTGTTTTCATGTTGGGATCTTTGCTGGGTTTTTTGGTTCGTAGTATAGAAGCCTTAATAATAGCTCGAATGATGATGGCTGCAGCCAGCGCCATGATCGTGCCAAATGCTTCCGCGATGTTAAGAACCCAGCTTCCGGAAGAGGTGTTGCCGTTTGCCTATGGAATCTTCGGGGCGACCATGGGTGCTGCTGCTGCAGTAGGTCCTCTTCTCGGCGGAGCCTTAACTCAGCTGTTCGATTGGCCGGCGATATTTCTTCTCAACGTGCCTTGGGCTTTAATAGCTCTTGGACTAATCGTTACCACTTCGAAAAAACAGGATGGGAATCCAAAGAGTAAGCTTGATCTAAGAAGCACCATGTTATTGGCTTTAGCTATCGGCAGCTTGCAAGCGGGTTTCCTGGGGAGCGAAATTGATTTTCGTTTTCTTATTCCTGGTGTAGTCATGCTGGTCTTGTTTATTCTTATGCAACTGCGAGTCGACAATCCGGTTTTCAATCCTCGGTTTTTCAAGAAGCCTTCTTACCTCGCTGCTGGCTGCACAACTTCACTAAGCAATTTCACCATGTACGCGATATTGTTTCAGCTACCGATTTTCTTCATTGATATTCGTGGAGTGTCTGAAATTGAAATCGCCAGTGCGCTCACTGCAATGACAGTTTGCATGATGATCGGTGGGCCGCTAGCTGGTATTGCCGGTAGACTCATAGGTCCAAGATATACTGCTGTATTAGCTGCTGCTGCTAACTTGTTCGGTCTTTATCTTTTTTCAGACTTGGATGCCGTTATGCAACCCGCTGACATCATAATCGCGATGGGCTTGATGGGATTTGCTGGAGGAATGGCTGGGCCAGTGGTGCAAAGTGCGGGAATGCTTTCTATCGAAAAAGAACACGCAGGCATGGCGGCTGGCGGGCTAAGCACAATGAGATATTTCGGAGGAACAATCGGTATATCGGTGTTATCTTTGCAGCTTGGTTCAGAAGGGGTAACTACCATTGAGCAGCATCTTTCTGTTATTCCTTTCTACGCCGCCGCACTGATAATGGTTATGTTAGCCGCATTTCTACTGCCAGTCTCTAATAAGAATGGGCACTCAGAGAAAGTGCCTGGATAGAAAAAAAGAAAATGGAGAAACATATGGAGCGTGAATTTGTAGCACCAGGTCCCGGAACATGGTCTTTGGATACAACCCACAATAGTGGTGCAATGACCCCTTATTCTGGAAGTTGTTTCAATGGCTTGGCCAGGGGGTTCAAAGAGGGTGGCGAAAAGTATGGATTGCTGATGAGTCATCTTAAGAATGAATTTTTGCATGGCTTCATGTTTTCGCAGCAGGTTGGCGTAGTTGGCAAACCTGGCTCCGGTCCACCACCTAAGTTTCTAATGCAGCTAATGTTCAAGATTCACCCTGCTCTTCGGAAACGAGTAAACGCTGCTCATCATTCCATTGAAAATAGATTGTGGTTAAAAGATCTTGAAGAATGGGATGAGATGAAGAAGGATTCCATTAAACGCAATACCCGTCTGCAGTCTGTAGATTTTTCCACGCTTGATAGAGAGGGAATGATTGCTCATCTTGAAGAGTGTTATGAGAATGCTCAGGAAATGGTCTACCGCCATCACAAATTTTCTGTGGGTTCGATTTTGCCCATAGGCAGACTTCTTGATGTTGCCACTAGAAACTCGGGATTGTCTGCTGCTGAAGTTGCTCCACTATTGAAAGGTTCAACACAGGTGTCTACAGGTATAGCAGCGGAAGAGCTCTCGGTAATTGTTTCTTCGATTACAGACGCAGGCATTTCGAGCGCTGAATTGGAAGCTCTCAAACCAGATGCGGCCCTTGAGAAATTGAAGGCAAATTCCGCTATCGCGGAATCCATAAATGATTACCTGACAATAGCTGGCTATATGTTGATCGGTGGATATTGTATCTCGGAAGCGACTCTAAGGGAGTCCCCCAATATTATTATTGCTCGAATTATCGATGCAATGTCCCCTCATGCCGGTGCTGAGTTCGACGCGGAGTTGGAGCAACGCATTCGGGGGAAAATACCTGATACTGACCACGCTGAGTTTGATCTGACTTTGGCGGATGCTCGAAAGGTTAATCGAATGCGAGACGAACGTGGGATTTATAACGACATCTGGGGTGCGGGAGTTTCTCGTACCGCCATCCTGGAAGCAGGGCGTAGACTCCAGGAAGAAGGAGTTCTTACCGAGGCTGCACTACTGTTGGAAGCAACTCACCAAGAGATGATCGACCTGCTCAATAGTGGGACATCGGTTGATGACGCTACTCTGAGAGAAAGACAGATCTGGAGAAATACCAAATCAATAGATGAAGTTCCAGAAATATTGGGAATGGAACCACAAGAGCCTCCTCCCATGGAGTGGCTGCCCTTAAAAATTCGTCCAACAATGCAGGCATTCGCAGCGGTAATGGGTAATGTCTTCGATGAGCCTAGAGAGGTGAGTCAAGACAAAATTTCCGGGACACCGGTAAGCCCGGGAGTTTATGAGGGCATCGCTAAAGTCATTCTTTCAACAAAAGATTTTGATCGTCTCGAGAAAGGAGATGTATTGATAACCAAAAACACTTCGGCTGGATTTAATGTCGTATTACCCATAATCGGAGCACTGGTAACAGACCGCGGTGGAATTCTTAGCCATGCCGCTATTGTTAGTCGGGAATACGGGATTCCGGGTGTAGTGTCGACCAAGACAGCTACTCAGTTAATTAAGGAAGGGTCGAGAGTTAGGGTGGATGGCGATAGCGGAGAGGTTACTGTTCTGGGATGAGTGAGCATAAGCTGCCGGTAAAACTAGTAGACGCCACAGATGAATCCCTGTTCGGCGGTAAAAATGTTAGCCTGGGTTCAGCTATTCGTGAAGGTCTGCCGACCCCTGGTGGATATGCCCTGTGCGTTGATCTGGTTAACGAGATCGTAAAAGGAAATCAGCTGGCAATCAACGAGGTTTCCGCCCTTTTCGATGAACTGGCGCCGGCCATGGCAGTTAGGTCATCAGCGGTCGGTGAAGATTCTGATGAGGCAAGTTTTGCCGGACAACACGTCAGTATATTGAATGTTATGAGTGTGGAATCGATGCTCCTGGCGATTCAACAGGTGCATGACTCAGCTTTTACGCCAGAGGCACTGGCGTATAGAGAGCGAATGAAAGTGACTGGAGAGCCAGCTATTGCAGTAGTCCTGCAAAAACAGATTTTAAGTGACGTGTCTGGTGTAATGTTTACCCACAATCCAGTAAGCAATGTATCCGAGCGATATATTGAAGCTAGCTGGGGGCTTGGCGAAGCAATTGTTGCTGGCTTAGTCGTACCTGATAGTTTCCGGATATCCAATTCTGGGGATATCATTGAGCAAGTTGCTGGCGAGAAGGATGTAGAACTGGTGGCCACTGCTGACGGCGAAGCCGTAGAGCGCGAAGTGGAAGGCGACCGGGTTACAGCCCTTTGTCTATCAGAACCGCAGCTCGGACAATTGCATGAACTGGCGAAGAAGTGTGAATCAGTTTATGGTGATCAGATCGACATTGAATGGGCATTTCATCAGGATCAGATTTACCTTCTTCAGTGTCGCAGTATCACTATCTAGTAATTGAAGTGTTTAGTGAATGAAATGTCTAGTAGCTGAGGAGGAGAAGGTATGAAGGATCTCTTTAAGCCCAAGAAATCAGTGTCCACTACCTCTTCAAAGGGCAAGACGCCAGTCTCAAGTGGTCATGATGTTCAGCAGTTTCTATCCAAAGTAGCTAGCATTCCTAAAACCGCAGGCGATGGGCGGCTTATTTTTGCCCTCGATGCAACTGCTAGTCGGCAATCTACCTGGGATGTCGCCAGCCAATTGCAAACCGAAATGTTCAGTAGCGCCCAATCTCTCGGTGGGCTGAATGTTCAGCTTTGTTATTTTCGTGGATTTGGAGAATTCTTTAGTTCAAGTTGGCAGCGCAATGGCGATGAACTACTAAAAATCATGTCGGGTATTTTTTGTCAGGCTGGGGCGACGCAGTTGGAGAGAGTGCTCCGCCATACAATTGCTGAGAATGATCAGCAGAAAATCAAATGTGTGGTTTTTATTGGCGATGCCATGGAAGAAAATATAGATGTTTTGGCTCAGCTCGCCGGAAAACTAGGGTTGTTAAATATTCCATTATTCATGTTCCAGGAAAGAGGCGATCCAGCTGTCCGACAAGCCTATGTGGAACTTAGTCGCCTGTCAGGCGGAGCCTACTCACAATTTGATAGCGCCAGTGCTGAGCAACTAAAAGAATTGTTGAAAGCAGTGGCGGTATTCGCAGCTGGCGGCTTTCAAGCTTTGCAGGATTTCAGCAAAACTTCGAGCGAAGCAGTGAAATTACTGGAGCGACAGCTCAAATAGAATCATGATCTTTCGTCTACTCGCATTAATAGCTCTGCCGATAGTGGCATTTTTCATTGTTAATTCACTTAACAAACGTTATGCCTTGGGTCCTCGGCAATCCCGTCTTTTGTTTTTCCTTGTCGTGGGTCTTTTGATAATAGGCATTCTGATTACACTAGGCCGACTTCCTATTCATTTTATTCTCGCGCCTATAGGCGTTGCTTTCACATTTTTACTGCGCAGTCTTCCCACCTTGTTACGTTTATTGCCGATGTGGCAAATGTTTCGATCGAAAGTGGCTTCTGCAAGGCCACGTGATGGAGACCAAATGTCTACAATACGAACCAAATTTTTGGAAATGGAACTCAGCCATAATAGCGGTGAAATGCAGGGGCAAGTTTTACAGGGTCAGTTTGCAGGGAAGGGCCTTGTTGAGCTAAATATCAGTGAGCTCATCGAGCTGTATCAGGAATGCTTCGGCGATTCTGATTCTTCGCAAGTTCTAGAAGCCTATTTGGATCGCAATCATAAAGATTGGCGAAAAAGAACCGAGCAACATAGCAGAGACTCTTCAGAAATGCTGGAGGAGTCTGCAATGACGCGCGCTCTGGCTCTGGAAATCTTGGGTCTGGAAGATGACGCGAACAGGGAAGAGATTGTTAAGGCGCATCGAAACCTAATGCAGAAAATGCACCCCGATAGAGGAGGTTCCGACTATCTAGCGAAGAAAATAAACCTGGCTAAGGACTTTCTTTTGGAGAATAGCCCTTAGTTTTTGGGCAGATGCTTTTGCCCATAGGATAAGTGCTCTAATTACTTTTTCTTATTAAGAAATGCCTGAACTATAGCTTGGGCTTCGTCTGACTGAAGCAGGTTCCCAAACTCAACTAGTTCCACCTCTATGGTTTCTGACACCTGTTGGTTCTGGCCACGCTTCAGCAATGCCTTGCTGGTTTGAACAGCCTGAGCTGGAAGATTAGATAGTTCATTGGCCTTTTCAATAGTAAAACTTAGATAGTCTTCCTGTGGCAGAACTTCTGTAACGATACCTAGCTCTTTAGCTTTGGATGATGTGAAACGATCACCGAGAAGCATTAGTTCTGCCGAGCGCTGATAACCGATTTGCTTGGGCAATAGATAGCTGGATCCAGCTTCTGGACAGAGACCGAGACGAGTGAACGGGAGTTGCAGAAAACAGGATTCGGAGGCGTAAACCAGATCGCAGTGAAATAGAAGTGTGGTACCAATTCCTATGGCGAGCCCGCTCACGGCAGCGACTAAGGGTTTGCGAGCATCATTCAGGGCATTCATAAAATGCACTGAAGGCCGTTCTTCGTTAGTTTGGTTTGAGGCAGAAAACCCGCTGACATCATTTCCGCTAGTAAAACAATCATCAATGCCTCGAATCAAGATCACATTGATCAAATCTGATTCATCCGCGATACGAATGCCATCGCCAAGTGCCTTATACATACCCGGAGTGAGTGCATTCTTTTTTTCAGGACGATTGATTTTAATATGTAATACCTTACCTTCAAGGCTATATTCGATATGGGGATCCTTTGATTCAAACATTCCTAGTAGCGCTCCTTTGTGTGTATTCGACTATTTTAGTAGATCGATCCTTTAAAGTAGAGTAAAAATGACGATGTTTGTAGCAAGAGCCAGGAATGAAGAAGGCAGTCGAAGACAAGAGTAAGTAGTAAACCTTCTGCAAAGCCACGAACAACGGTAAAATAGTAAACAACTAATTGTGCCTGTGATCATAAGACATGAATTTAGCTTCGAAACTGATTAGTCGCGCAACATTGATTGAAAGCAGAGAGCAATCTTCTGTTTATCTTTCCTTCGCCATGGTTTTCATCTTGATGGCAGCCTACTACATGCTGCGACCTGTAAGAGATGCTATGGCCAGTGATTGGTCCAATTCCGAGATTAGTGCTTTATGGAATATCCAATTTTTTCTGAGTCTGACAGTGGTAGGCCTATTTGGCATTGCCGTATCTAAATTCAATTTCAGATACCTCGTTCCCGCAGTTTATGGTTTTTTTGCGCTCAGTTTTGTAAGTTTTTATTTTGGATCAGCGCTTGTCGAGCAGCAGGTATTGTTGGATAAGGCATTTTATCTTTGGGTAAGTTTGTTTAGCTTGTTTCATATCTCCGTATTTTGGAGTCTGATGGCGGATTTATTCGACTCGGAACAATCAAAAAGGCTCTTCGGATTTATTGCAGTGGGTGCTAGTGCAGGGGCCATATTCGGACCGTTGGTTGCGGCTATCGTATCGCAGACTTTTGGTTCTGGAGCTCTTATGCTAGTTGCATCTTTAATGATGTTACTGCCACTGCCTATCATTTTCACATTGCAAAGACTTAAGTTGACTAGTCTTAATAATCGAGAAGTCGAGGCAGATGTTTCTAATTTCAGGATTGGCGGGAGTCCTCTGCAAGGGTTTCTAGATTTCATCAAGAGCCCATTTTTAATAGGAATAGCAATTTTTCTCTTGCTCTACACGGCTATTGGTTCGTTTGCCTATTTTGAACAAGCCAATTTGCTTCGAGCGTTTGAACGAGATCAACGTACAGAAATTCTTTCCTTATTGGCTCTTGTTGTAAATATCTTAACTTTCATTCTGGGTTTTTTCGCTACCAGCAGATTAACAACCAAGATGGGAATGCCGTTTACTTTAGCAGTGGTGCCTATTTTTATGTGCTTTGCTCTATTAGTACTTGCCTTTGCCCCTATACTCACAATTCTCTTGGCCTTGCAGCTAGCACGACAGTCTGGAAATTATGGAATTACGAGACCGGCGCGCGAGATGTTATTTACATCCGTTTCACGAGAAAGTCGCTTTAAGGCGAAGCCTGTAGTGGACGTAGCTATTTATAGGGGAGGAGACGCGTTATGGGGGTCCGCGTTCGCCTTGCTAACAGATGGCATAGGTCTGGGTTTGGCTGCAATGGCGATAATAGGGGCAGTAATCGCAGCGGTGTGGGGTGGAGTCGGTGTAACCCTGGGGAGGATTTTTAACAGCCGCAGTAACAACTCGTAAGATAGGGACTAGTTACTTCATTTCTTTTCAGTTTTCCTCGAAGCTCAATATCTCTGAACCGCCATCGATAAGGTCTTTTGCTTGATAGAAAAACTCAAGAACCTTGCCATCACATGGTGCTCTGATTGTATGCTCCATCTTCATGGCTTCCATGACTAATAATGCATCGTCTTTCTTAACTTTCTCTCCTGGACCAACTAGCAGAGCCACCACCGTGCCATTCATCGGAGCGGCTAAACCGTGACCCAGTGCGGCTTCCTCATCTAGACCCAGATCTGGTTGTGAAACTTTGAAATCCACATGCAAGTCGTCAACAAAGAGACTGTAAGAATTTTCATCGCCAGAGACGTAGACACGATGTTGATGCCCATTCAGGTTTGCTCTGAGTAATTCTCCATCTAATTCACCAAACGCTTCCGCGACAACACCGTTGAAACTGATTTTGTATATAAGCTGTTCCCTACGCTTTCTTTGCTCTACCTCTGCAGTGTATTCCTTCTGCTGAATCTCCAGCTTAAATTCCTGAGCGAGAGTTTCATTCAAGCGCCAGGCATTGCTGTAATTCCAAGGTGAATTAGGTTCCAAGCTTGAGGCAGCGGATTGGCTGGCTGATTTTTCTTGATGAAGAATAAGATAAAGCGCAATTAGAGGAAGATGTATTGAGGTGTCTAGTTCTGCCTTGCGAAATAATTCTTTCTGATGCTTTGCTATAAAACTCGTATCGAAATCACCATCGCGAAATGTTTGGTTGTTTGCCAGGCTGTATAGAAAAATTGTATTCGTTTTCATTCCCGCAACTTGGAATTCTCTCAAGGCACTACTTAGGCGCATTAATGCCTTCTCCCGACTTTCGTCCCACACAATGAGTTTGGCTATCATTGGGTCATAGTAGACGCTGACTTCATCACCCTGTCTGACGCCAGTATCGACGCGCACATGTCTACTGATAGCCGGAGTTTTCAGATAGGATATGATTCCGCTAGCAGGTAGAAAATCGTTTTCGGGATCTTCAGCATAGATGCGAGCTTCGAAGGCATGGCCCGATAGCTTCAATTGATTTTGAGCTAAGGGTAGGGGTTCGCCACAGGCAACCTTAAGTTGCCACTCCACCAGATCCTGATTTGTAACCATCTCTGTAACAGGGTGTTCTACCTGGAGTCGAGTATTCATCTCCATGAAATAGAATGAGCCATCTTTGTCCAAAAGAAATTCTACAGTTCCTGCTCCTTCGTAGTTTATTGCTTCTGCTGCTTGGAGTGCTGCTTTACCCATGGCTGATCGTAATTCATGGGTCATTCCGGGAGCAGGAGATTCTTCTATGACTTTTTGGTGGCGTCGCTGAACTGAGCAATCTCTTTCGAAGAGGTAGACTCCGTCGCCTTGCTTATCACAGAAAATCTGTATTTCAACATGGCGAGGTTGGGTGAGGTATTTCTCGACCAGCATTTTGTCATCGCCGAAACTTGCCATGGCTTCTCGTTTTGCGGAATCGAGAGATTCGTCGAATTCATCGGCATTCCAAACAATGCGCATTCCCTTACCGCCGCCTCCTGCAGAAGCTTTCAGTAATACCGGATAGCCTGTTTCATCTGAATGCTTTCTTAGAGTAGCGGGAGATTGGTCTTCATTGTGATAACCCGGAACCAGAGGAACACCCGCTTTTTCCATTATTTTTTTCGCGGCGGATTTGGAGCCCATGCTACTGATAGCGTCGGCTGAGGGTCCTACAAAAAGTATTTGATTGTCTGCACAGGATCTACAAAACTCTGCATTCTCAGAAAGAAAACCATAACCCGGGTGTATTGCGTCGGCTCCAGTTTCTTTTGCAGCGTTGATAATTTTTTCAATATCGAGATAGGATTCTCGTACGGGAGAGGCTCCTATAAAAACCGCCTCATCTGCGAGGTCTACATGTAAGGATGTTCTATCCGCCTCGCTATACACTGCGACAGTTCGAATACCCATCTCTCTTGCGGTGTCGATGATACGACAGGCAATCTCACCTCGATTGGCGATCAGCAGCTTCTTCATCACTGTTGTAGAGTTGTTGTTCAAATCCAGCTTCCTATGTTTAGCATTCTTTACCATATCAAGTAGTACCTTCAGCACTACATTCTGAACAAGCCAAAACGGGTGTCTTCGATTTTCTTATTGAGGCTTGCGGAGATGGAAAGGCCTAATACCATGCGAGTATCAGCAGGGTCGATTATTCCATCGTCCCAGATTCGAGCTGATGCATAATAAGGGTGGCCTTGTTTTTCATAACTTTCAATAATCGGCTGTTTAAAGGAGGCTTCTTCTTCCGCCGACCATTTTTCCCCGGCTTTTTCTTTCTGATCTCTTTTCACTTGAGCCAGAACACCAGCGGCCTGTTCGCCGCCCATTACAGAGATTCGCGCATTAGGCCACATGAATAGAAATCGGGGATCATAGGCTCGTCCGCACATTCCATAATTTCCAGCTCCGAAAGATCCGCCAATCAACACGGTAAACTTTGGTACTGCGGCGGTGGCGACCGCGGTAACCATCTTCGCTCCGTGCTTTGCAATGCCATCGGCCTCGTACTGCTTTCCAACCATGAAGCCCGTAATGTTTTGCAAAAACACCAAAGGTATTTTTCTCTGGGCACACAATTCGATAAAGTGAGCTCCTTTCTGCGCCGACTCGCTGAACAAGATGCCGTTGTTTGCAACGATACCCACCGGGAAGCCAAAGATTCTCGCAAAGCCGCAAATTAGAGTAGTTCCATAGAGGGATTTAAATTCATCGAAGTCTGAACCATCGGCAATACGGGCAATAATTTCACGCACATCATAAGGCTGACGAGAATCTTTGGGTACGATGCCGTAGATGTCCTTGCTGTCAAAGAGGGGTTCCTGAGATTCTTTTATATCCAGCTGAACTGGTTTAGTTCTATTTAATCGTGAGATAGAGCGACGTGCCAGTTCGATTGCATGGTTATCGTTACGCGCATAGTGATCAGCAACACCTGAAGTACGACAATGCACATCGGCCCCGCCAAGTTCCTCCGCGCTGACAACTTCACCTGTGGCCGCCTTGACCAATGGAGGGCCTGCGAGAAATATAGTTCCTTGTTCTTTTACGATTATTGCTTCGTCTGCCATAGCAGGCACATAGGCTCCACCTGCAGTACAGGAGCCCATAACAATCGCTATCTGTGGTATTCCTTTGGCCGACATATTTGCCTGATTAAAAAAGATACGACCAAAATCGTCTTTGTCAGGAAAGACTTCATCTTGATGGGGTAGGTTCGCGCCACCGGAATCTACCAGGTAAATGCAGGGTAGGAAATTCTCTTCGGCGATAGCCTGAGCCCTCAGGTGTTTCTTTACCGAGAGCGGGTAGTAGGTACCGCCTTTAACCGTGGCATCATTGGCAATGATCATGCATTCCTGATCGCTAACACGGCCAACACCAGTAATCAGGCCGGCAGAGGGAACATTGTCTTCATATACCTCATGTGCCGCCAGTTGGGATAGCTCGAGGAAGGGAGTGCCCGGGTCTAGTAATTTGTTGACACGATCTCTTGGTAATAGTTTTCCTCTGGAGACATGCCGTTCTCTGGATTTTTCACCGCCACCTAGTTTTATCTGATCTACTTTGCTGCGAAGCTCGTCCACCATTGACTGCATGGATAGTGCGTTGGCTTCAAAATCAGTGCCGCGAAGATTGATTTTTGATTTCAATATAGTCATATCTAGTCTCCCGGCTAACCGGTTTCTCTGAAGAGTTCTCGACCTATTAACATGCGGCGAACTTCAGAAGTTCCTGCTCCTATCTCATATAATTTGGCATCTCTGAGTAATCGACCCGTGGGGTATTCATTGATATAGCCATTGCCGCCGAGTAGTTGAATGGCATCAAGTGCCATCTTGGTAGCCATTTCTGCTGTGTAGAGGATAACGGCGGCGGCATCTTTCCTGCTTTCTTCGCCACGATCACAGGCTTTTGCGACAGCATACAAATAGGCCCGTGAAGCATTCATTCCTGCGTACATGTCTGCAATTTTGCCCTGGATCAATTGAAATTCCCCGATGGGCTGACCGAATTGTTTTCGATCGTGGATATAAGGTAGAACTACATCCATGCAGGCAAGCATGATTCCTGTCGGCCCACCAGAGAGAACGGTACGCTCGTAGTCGAGGCCGCTCATAAGAACAGCTACACCTTTTCCTTCTCCGCCTAAGATATTCTCAGCAGGCACGATGCAATCCTCGAATACTAATTCGCATGTGTTTGAGCCACGCATTCCTAATTTGTCGAGTTTTTGATGGCGGGAAAAGCCAGGAGCATCTCCATCAACAATAAACGCTGTAATTCCGCCAGAACCAAGCTGGCCATCGATCTTTGTATAGATGACAAAGGTGTGGGCATCTGGTCCATTTGTAATCCACATCTTATTGCCATTTAGAATGTAATCATCTCCACTGCGTTCAGCTTTGAGTTTCATGCTAACCACATCGGAGCCTGCATTGGGTTCCGACATGGCCAGAGCGCCTACATGCTTGCCGGAGCACAGACCTGGAAGATATTTTAGTTTTTGTTCGTGACTCCCGTTCTTGTGAATTTGATTGACGCACAAGTTCGAGTGGGCACCATAGGATAAGCCCACAGAGGCCGATGCTCTGGAAATTTCCTCCATTGCAACAACATGTGCCAGGTATCCCAGATTGGTGCCGCCGTACTCTTCTGCGACAGTCATTCCCAATAGACCCATGTCGCCAAATTTTTCCCACATATCAGCAGGAAACTCATTGGTTTCATCAATTTCCTGAGCGCGAGGTGCGAGTTCGGCATCGCAAAAAGATCGTACGGCATCCCGTAACATATCTATGTCATCACCGAGATCGAAATTCAGGGTTGGGTAATAGATGCTCAATGTCGTCTCCTGGTTAATTTGCTTTCGGTTTTACTGTGCTTCATTTGGATTTAGCTCCCGCTTACATTGTTCTTGAACCCGGTCCAGATCGCTGATCATGTGTTCAATGTCATTGAGTTGCAGATGCAGCTGTTGTTTCTTCTCTTCAATCTTGCGTATCAAGGCAAGGTATTGATCCTTGTTGTTTCCCGATGGGTCATACAGGTCGATGATCTCAAGACTTTCATCAAGAGATAGCCCGATACGTTTACCACGGAGAATAAGATGAAGGCGTACGCGGTCAGCGGGTTTGTAGATTCGCTTCTGACCTTCGCGACGGGGATGTATTAGGTTCTTCTCTTCATAGAAGCGAATCGTTCTGGTGGTTACACCGAATTCCTCTGCCAATTGAGAAATTGTATAGCTGGTATCGTCTTCCATTTTCAGGCTCCGAGGGTGAAGGACAATGGTAAAGTAACGTTGACGTCAACGTCAACTAAAAACTCCCCCAAATCACTTAAGCCAGCTTGGGGAATTCGGCGATAAATTACGGGATAGGTAGCAATCGCGGAGGTTGTGCTCGTGCTTGGGCTGGAGCTGGATCTAGGGCATGCAGGATACTAGATGCTGACAAAGTGCTAGAATAAGCATCTCTAACATACTTTATTCACTTCGAGGCCTGAACTGTTATGACCCTGATTCGCAACGAAGATCTTATTCAAAGCGTTGCCGACGCCCTCCAATATATTTCCTACTACCATCCAATCGATTTCGTGAAAGCAATTAACGAAGCTTACGAGAAAGAAGAATCTGAGGCGGCTAAAGATGCAATGGCTCAGATCTTGATCAATTCGAGACTCTGCGCAGAGGGGAAACGTCCAATCTGTCAGGACACAGGGATTGTTACGGTATTTCTGAAGATAGGAATGGAGGTTCAGTGGCAGGGGGGAATGTCAGTCGCGGACTTGGTGAATGAAGGTGTTCGCCGAGCCTATTTGAATCCCGACAATGTACTTCGCGCATCGATTTTGGATGATCCAGCAGGTGCTCGGAAAAATACCAAGGACAATACACCTGCCGTTATTCATACGGAAATTGTGCCCGGTAATACAATCGAAGTGAAGCTGGCTGCCAAGGGTGGTGGATCCGAGAACAAGGCCAAGATGGCAATGCTCAATCCTAGTGACGATATTGCGGACTGGGTTGAACGTACACTTCCAACCATGGGTGCAGGCTGGTGCCCACCCGGAATGTTGGGAATTGGAATTGGCGGCACGGCGGAAAAAGCCGCGCTCATGGCCAAAGAATCCTTGATGGATCCTATCGATATTCATGAACTACGATCTCGGGGACCGAAGAACAAGGTGGAAGAGCTGCGTCTGGAAATAATGGATAGGGCAAATGCTTTGGGTATTGGTGCGCAGGGATTGGGCGGGCTAACTACTGTACTGGATGTAAAAATTCTTGATTACCCAACCCATGCCGCTTCATTGCCGGTAGCCATGATCCCCAACTGTGCTGCAACTCGACACGCTCATTTTACTCTAGATGGTAGTGGTGTCGCAGAGCTGACTCCACCGAGCCTGGATGAATGGCCGGATATTACTTGGGACGTTGGTCCTCGGGCAAGGAAAGTAAACCTGGATACCCTTAGCAAGGAAGATATAGCGAGTTGGCAGCCGGGGGAAACCTTGCTGCTGTCTGGCACCATGTTGACGGGGCGCGACGCTGCACACAAACGACTATTGGCGATGTTGGAAAACGGGGAAGGGCTGCCGCCCGGAGTAGATTTTGACAATAAGTTTATTTATTACGTGGGTCCTGTCGATGCAGTGAGGGACGAAGTGATTGGGCCAGCCGGACCTACCACTGCAACTCGAATGGACAAGTTTACCGACTCACTTCTTGATCAAACAGGTTTGATCGGAATGATTGGCAAAGCAGAACGGGGGCAATTGGGCATCGACGCAATCAAGAAGCACAGTGCCGTGTATTTAATGGCTGTTGGCGGAGCTGCCTATCTAGTATCAAAGGCAATTCGAAAATCACGAGTGGTTGCGTTCGAGGATTTGGGAATGGAAGCGATCCATGAATTTGAGGTGGATGAAATGCCAGTGACAGTAGCAGTGGATGTTAATGGTACTTCAGTGCACCGAACCGGGCCGGAAACCTGGAAGAAGCATATAGCTGAAGAACATGCGTTGATAGTTAGCTAAGACAGTTAGCTAAGATAGTTAGTCAGAACGGTTAGCTAGACCAGTCGGGCAGAAGGGCCTAGCAGAAGGATCTAATAAAAAAGGGGTCTAACAAAATGCCCGCTAGTCGTCGCACATGTCCTCGTAATTGTTCGCAATGGACAAGGAAATTTCCGGATCGATTCCTTTGATATGAATGGAGTCCTTTCGAATTTCAATAGCTTCGTGATTCAAGACACCATGATCGAATTTGTAAATGATTGAATTGGCTCCCTGTTGAGCCGAAGCATCATAGGCTGCACTGCTCTCCTGCACGGCTTCATTCTTATTTTGATATTCCTTCCAGGCATTACTGCCATGTCTCTTTTCTAGCATCTGCTTTGTTATATGAGGGGAGAGAACGGACGCGCTGGCGTTGTTGCCTCCAAAGCCCTTGGAATTAAGTATCACGGCATCAATTCCTTGTTTACCAACTTCTTTGTGATTCAATAGAAAGTCGATGTTGGAACTATGCACATCGTCGGCTAGTTCGGGCACGGTCAGGATTCCTGGAATAATACCTTCTTCCCAAACTCCCAGACTTGCTGCCAACTGATCTCCGGCTGAACTGGCGAGTGAGTGACCGACATAGGACTTCACTGCCGCTATAGGCCAGTTACTAATGCCGAAGGATTCGGCAATGTGATTGAGAATATGAGACTCGGTCTGTCGGTTTTGTAAGGTGCCAGTTCCGTGAGCCTGGACATAGCTTCGATGGCGAAGACCTTCTTCACCTATTATGTTTTTAGTAGCGGCAGCTGCTTTTGCCATTGATATATAGTTACCCAAGCCTGGGCTGGCGATGGATTTTTTAAAGCCATCCGCATTGATGAAAACCTCATTTACAGAACCATAGATAGTCGCGCCCATCTCCAGTGCCAGTTCATCATCAAACAGAACAACACACTGGGCCGATTCCGCGAGAGTAAAGCCAGCGTTAAATCCAAACGGTCTGCAAGCCCGACGAAAGTCTGGGTTCTCACCCTCGGCAAGCTTATCCAGTTCTCTTAGGGAGGCATCGTCTGCCAGGGCCCCCATGGTGGCAAAACCGTCGAATACTTCTGGTACCAGAGGTGCTTCACTGGTACCTACGATAACTACTCTGTGGGTTCCAGACTGAATATCCCGAATACCTTGTCTCAGGTTGTAGAGAAATGTTGCACAGGCAGCTACGTTGGTACCCGTTGTTCCCAGACTCCCTAGGAGATAGGCATTGATAAAGTCAGCGGGCATTTCGGCGTAACCCAGTGCCAACTGTTTGGAGCTAACCTTCTTGCCAAGGAGGCGAGCCTGCATCATGCCGCCATAACCGTTGTAGTCCATCTGACCCAAACCACTGCCTGCGTAAACGCTGATCTTGTCGGGGGAGACGCGCTGCTTTATGTCTTCCCAGTCTATGCCTAGAGAATTAATTGCATCTGAGGCCGCAAAGACTGTTAGCTGCAATGCGCGGGGGTGATTACGTGAGGCATAGAGAGCAGAAGGATCGAATCCGCTCGGCAACTGGCCTGCACTGTTTACAGCTGCTTTTCGATGGCAGTTCAGCATTACATCAAAATGCTCGCTGGCACTAATAGTTACCTTATTGCCTGAACCTTCTTCTGTAACTGTCCATCCAGGTGGCAGAGGAGAGGGTAGGTGCTTTCGATTCATTTGGAATTGAAGCGCTTCCCCCTCTGGAATGGAAAGGTTCGCCTTGCGGTTGAAAAGCAGATTATCTGGATCGAATAGGTTTTTCTCAAGCTGTCGAATCAGCGAGCTCTGGCGAATGCTTTCAGCATTGTCAGTAATAAAGGCATCGGGATCTACGACTTGATCCGAGCTGTCCAGCCATTGTCCATTTTCGAATCTTAGTAAGCCGCTGAGTGTAGCGAGGCTACGTAAAGTCTCATGGGATTTTTCTCCAGACAGCGCGTCCAGAGTCATTCGCCGATAGCCATGATGCCCAGCCGATCGGCCAGCGGCATTAATGCCGCCAAAGCCAGTAATTACAGGTAGTTTTGCCATAGACTCTATGTCTTCACATCTCTCTTCAACTTGATTAACTATCTTGATGGACTATAAAGGCTTAAGTAGAACAATAATGAGCTATATTAGCCAGCGGGTGTGGCAAATTGGCCAAACCAGTTAAGATGCCTATATGCATCGCGGATTTTGACTGTGCTCAGGCCTTGCCGCCGGAATAGCTCCGGTGCGCCTCTTGCATATAAAGGTTGCGGCACATAGCATGGTGGCAATGATCAAGATGACTAGAAATAAAGTGACTGTAAATAAATAGACCACAGACAAAATCATCTAAAGCTATGACTTTAGATGGCTACTTAAAAGCGCTCTACTAGGGGAATTTACATGAAGGCTTCAAAACTAATTAATTCAATGCTGCTTGCAGGCAGCCTGATTGCGTCGGGACAGTTGCTGGCTCAGGCTGACTACTCGAACGTAAATATTCAAACCATTCCCGTCCGCGGAAATATTTCCATGTTGATTGGTGCTGGAGGAAATATAGGTGTCTCTGCCGGAGATGACGGCATTCTAATTATCGACGATCAATTTGCACCACTCGCCGATAAAATTCGAGCAGCTATTGCTGACCTCGGTTCCGATACGCCAAAATTTCTTCTCAATACCCATTTTCATGGAGATCACACCGGCAGCAATGCGGACTTCGGAATGAATAGTATAATCGTCGCACATGAAAATGTACGCAGCAGATTAATAGGCGAAAATTCTCCGGCTTCTGCACTGCCAGTTGTCACTTTTGATGATGATGTCACTGTTCATTTTAATGGCGAAGACATCACACTTATTCATATGCCAGCGGGTCATACCGATACCGATAGTGTTGTAATGTTTTCCGGATCAAATGTTATTCATATGGGAGATCACTTCTTTAACGGAGGATTTCCATTCGTAGACATGGCTAATGGCGGAACGGTTCAGGGTTATCTGAATAATCTTGAGAAGGCACTATCTTGGATAGGCGACGATACAGCTGTAGTTCCCGGACACGGTCCTCTTGGTACGAAACAAGACCTTTTAGATTTCTATAATGTTGTGAAAGATACGTCCACAACAATTCGAGTCATGAAATCTCAGCAAATGTCTAAGGAAGAAATTGTAGCGGAAGGTCTCGATGCGCAATATGAGTCCTGGGGTCAGGGATTTATTAATGAGCAGCGCTGGATCGAAACTGTTTTCGATAGCTATCCGCGGTAAGCCCGCAATCTATTCAGTGGAAAGCTCAACTAATAGCATTGATATCAAGCAAATGTTAATAGTTGGGCTTTCAACTAGTGAAAAAATTTAGTGAGCATTCCACCATCATTCCAGTCCAGAATTCAGGAGATGCATCGCTCTCTTGGTATCAATCCCGGCTATATCAATAACAGTAAGCTACCGCTTTGCTCGGAACCCGATGAGCTTGTTGATACCGAGCTGGACTTCCTAAACAGGCCTCAGCGATTAACTCCAGCTGCGTTTGCCGCCTGGACCGAGATGAAATCTTCGGCAGCAGCAGATGGAGTTGAACTTTTCCTGGTTTCTGCATTTAGATCTATTCAGTATCAGTACGAATTGATTGAACGAAAGATTGAGAGAGATCAAAAAATCGAGGATATTCTTAAGGTGAATGCAGCGCCTGGATTCAGCGAGCACCATAGCGGGCGGGCTATCGATATCGGAACATCTGCCTGCGATCCTCTTGTGGAGGAATTTGAAAAAACTGAAGCTTATCAGTGGCTTGATAAGAATGCACAACGTTTCGACTTTAGCCTCAGCTACCCTAAGTCGAACTCATACGGCATAGATTATGAGCCTTGGCATTGGTGCTTTTCGCCCTGAGTAAGTTATTTAGACAAATGCTTTTGACTGCGGTAATCTAGATTCAGAACACTAAGGAGGGGTGATGGCAGGATTCATTAACCTGTTTAAGTTTGAATTGAACTACCTGAATACCATCGTATTTAGACTTCTTCCTCTAACCCTATTTTCTCAACTTTCTATTGTTTCCCAGCTAGCATCGAAAATTTTCGAAAACGGTTTCCCTGTTTTCGGCCTTGGGCTAGTCCATCTTTATTCACGTCAAACCCTAGCGCAGCAGTGGAGCCGACTCTTCGGTTTCAAAATGTCGAGCGCTATTAACCTAGCTTTAGTTCAACCAGAGGAGAAACCCTAAGCCTACAAAATTGAATTCCGTTAATTGAATGAAAATCAGGAGATAGTATTTTATGACTAATGCATTCCAAGTTCTATTTCACAACATCGATCAAACAGATGCCTTAACTGAAGCTGTTCAGAAGAGGATTAACAAGCTGGAACGTTACTGCGATCAAATTATTACCGGTCGAGTTGTGTTGGATTCACCTCACAACAACCATCACAAAGGAAGGGTTTACTCAGTTACCCTTGAGATCCATACTTCGGAAAAGGAAGTCAGGGTTAATCAAGATCAGCATGATAACCATGCCCATGAGGATTTATATATCGCGATCCGAGACGCATTTAACGTTGCCGAACGTCAGCTTAAATCCATCGATAAGAAGCATCGTTCTACGCCTGCGTCTAAGGACGTGGAAAACTTCGACATCGAAGCAGCATAGTGAGTTGAAATAAAACAGTGAGTAATAAATGGCTTCAATAAATCAAGAAGTTCAAACTGAGCTGGAAGCAGCTACATTTCGAAGATTACTAGATCACCTGGACAGTAATAAGGATGTGCAAAATATTGATTTAATGAATCTCGCCAGCTTCTGTCGCAATTGCCTGTCAAAATGGTATATGGCGGAAGCGGATTCGAGAGATATAGAGATCAATTATGATGAAGCTAGGCAGTTCGTCTACGGCATGCCCTATTCGGAATGGAAAGAAAAATATCAAACAGAGGCTAGCGCGGAGCAATTGAAGAAGTTCGAACAAAAAACTGCCTAGTGAGTGGCTTGATACGCAATCAGCAGTTAGTTCCTTAGCGGACTAGCTGCTGATTTGTTTCAGCCAGGAAGAGTTTGGTTCTAACCACATTTCTGTATTCATGGGGCGTCACTGAGTTGTGCTTCTTGAAAAGGTCACTGAAATAACTTGCGTCCTGATAGCCCACCAGGTGGGCGACCTCTGATACATTCAGGTTGCTTTGTTTCAACAATTCCATAGCATGGCCTATACGAACATCCTGCAAGTAATCCAAGGGTGTGGCATTGGTTGCAAGCTTAAACCGCCTGTTTAGAGAGCGTACACTCAAGCCAAACCTTTGCGCTATTTTGGAAATTTGTAGTTTGGATTGAAAATTAAGCTGAATCCAATCCTGAATCTTAATAATTTCCTCATCGTGATGACTGCTTCTCTGGTCTTCATTTAAGAGCATCGATTCGAACGATCTTTTCAATTCGTGGGAGAAATGCCTCGACACCTCATTTCTAATAGGCTCTCCAAATAATTGCTCTATTAAGTGCAGTATCAAGTCTCGAATAGCGTTGATACTCCCCGTGCAATACAAACCCTTATCACTGGTAATAAAGCGCTTTCTCTGCAGTTTCACTTTCGGGTACTGTTTTTCGAAATGATCAAAGAATCGCCAATGCGTCGTGGCTACCCTGTCATTCAAAAGACCTGCTTCAGCGAGAAAGTAGCTCCCAGTTACACTGGAGCAGATGATGCTGCCATTTTCGTGTGCGTTAACTAACCATGTGGATAATTGCTCATTATTTCTCAAGGATTTTAGAGGGTTCCCCCAAACACCTGGCAGGAATATCAGTTCACTGTGTGATATGTCCTGGATGCTTTTTGCGCACTCAATTTTTAGTCCTCCATAGAGTTCCACTTTAAGCTCCGGAGATGCAGACACAATATTTAGTTCAATGACTTTGCTTTGATCCTTGCCTGCACGGGCAATATCGTTAGCCGCGCTCAGCATTTCCAGAGCTATGGTGAGGGCTGAGCCCAGAGCTCCAGGGATCGCAATAAGAGTGACTTGTTTCATCTCTGGATAGTCAGCCTAATACTCGATGGCAAGAATATGATACTGCTTCGTGCCTTGGGGTGAGATAACTTCCACTTCAGTGTCCAATTCCTTACCTAGAAGAGTACGCCCAAGAGGGGCATCGATGCTTACGTGGCCTTTGCTGGGGTCTATTTCATCAGCGCCCAGAAGGCGATAGCTGAAGGTTTCTCCTTGCTCATCCTCCAGTGTGACTTTGGCCCCGAAATAAATTTTGTCTGTGTTGTCTGGAATGGTAGAGACAACGGTAACTTCTTCCAGTCTCTTGCTAAGGTATCTGACTCTTCTGTCTATTTCCCGCAGTCGCTTCTTTCCGTAAATGTAGTCAGCATTCTCTGAGCGATCACCCATTGCAGCTGCCTCCGAAACAGATTGCGTAATTATTGGACGTTCTTCTTTCCAGAGATAATTTAACTCGTCCTTAAGGGTCTTTTCACCGGCAGCGCTGATGTATTTTGATGAAGGTTTTTGAGGGGGGCGGTATCGGCTCATGATGTTTTTTCAAAGGTCCAGTGTGAGGCTTAATTGATCGTTGTCAGAATTTGAGTCTTCACCTTCTTCCACTCTGGGTGTTACCCGTACTCCCATTCCCAATAACCTGACTGGTTTATTTCCTCTGGAAAAACCTTGCTCACACAGCGTATTAAAGTTTTGAATGTCAGTATTTTCGGAAATCATTTCCACTGTAGTATGGATAAAATCATGGAACTTGATCTTAATGAATTGTTTTTGAATCTGCAGGCCGCTGTCGAGGCGATCCAGTCTCTTGGCGAGTTGCATATACAGGTCAGGTAACTCATTGATGCAGCTATTCAAATCTGGCAGGTCCACGGCATATGTGTTTTCTACACTTACTGACTTTCTGATTCGCTCTGTTTCAACCGGACGATTATCAATTCCACTACTGAGACGAATCAGTCTTTCTCCGAAGCTTCCAAACTTTTCAACTAGTTGTTGCTCATCATAGTTTTTGACGTCGCTACAAGTCTCGATGCCGATGTTTTTGAGTCTGCTTGCCGTAACCTTGCCAACTCCCGGGAGTTTTTTAACTGGTAATTTGGCTACGAACTCACTTACCTCTTCTGGTTTGATAAGAAACTGGCCATCGGGTTTATTCCAGTCGCTAGCTACTTTTGCCAGGAATTTATTAGGCGCGATACCCGCCGAGATTGTAATATTTACCGTCTGTCTGACTTCATCTCGGATGGCTTCAGCAATCCGTGTATCTGATCCATCGAATAACTCACAGTCACTAACATCCAAAAAGGCTTCATCCAGAGATAGTGGTTCAATCAGGCTAGTGTATTTCTGGAAAATTTCATGGATCTGACTTGAGGCCAGCCGGTATTTTTCCATGTCGGGCCTGATAATTATTAACTCTGGACATTTTTTGCGGGCAGTAGCCGAAGCCATGGCTGAGTGAATGCCAAACTCCCTTGCGACATAGTTGCAGGTGGCGACGACTCCGCGCCGATTCGGAGAGCCTCCCACGGCAATAGGTTTATCGACAAGATTGGGATTGTCTCGCATCTCTATGGAGGCATAGAAGCAATCGCAATCGCAATGGATAATCTTACGTGGCATTACATTATTATGCTGGCTTGAATAGAGTCAGCAAAAGTATAACAGTTTCAGGTGCCAAGAAGGGCATCTGAAACTGTCAGTGTTGCGCTACCTAATGGGGAGACTAGCCGTTGGTTTTCTCGAAGTTCAGCATGAAGTCAGCCAAAGTTTGGCAGCCTTCTCGTGGCATGGCATTGTAGATTGAAGCTCGAACACCACCAACATTTCGGTGACCCTTAAGAGCATAGAGGCCACTCTCCAATGCTTCACTTAGAAACTTACCCAAAAGCTCATCATTGGCCAGATTAAAAGTTACATTCATTACTGAGCGATGAGCTGATTGAGCCGTGCCCAGGTAAAAGTCAGAGTTGTCGACTACATCGTAAAGCAGGGCAGCCTTGCTATCATTTTTAGCTTCGATAGCATCAACACCGCCTTGTTCCTTTAGCCATTCCAATACCAATTTCATCATATAAATGGCAAAAGTGTTATTAGTGTTGGCCAAAGAATGTTTGTCGGCATAGGTCTTGTAGTTAAGTAGATTCGGAGTTTCCGGGATAGCGAGACCTAGTAGATCTTCTCTCACAATGACGCAAGCGAGACCTGCAGGGCCAAGATTTTTCTGCAAGCCTGCGAATATGATACCGAACTGCGAGATATCAATTTCTCTAGACAGTAATTCAGATGTCATATCAGCAACTAGAGGAATATCACCTGTGTTCGGAAACTGCTGCCAGCGAGTGCCGTAAATCGTGTTATTACTGGTTAGATGGATATATGAAGTATCCGCATCGACGCCAGAAACATCAAAGTCAGGAATGCAGTCATAGTCGCTTGCCTCACTGCTTGCAGCGATATTGATGTCACCGTAGCGAGCGGCTTCTTTTGCAGCAACTTTGGCAAAGTTTCCTGTTTCAATATACGCGGCCTTTCTTGCATCAAGCCGATTGATTAAATTCATCGGAACAGCTGAAAACTGCATCTGTGCGCCACCGTGAACATACAGAATCTTGTAATTGTCTGGAATGTTGGCGAGTTCAGTGAGTAACGCATCCGCTTCATTAATCACTTGGTCAAATTCTGCAGAGCGATGGCTTATCTCAATTACTGAGGCTCCCATGCCTGCATAATTCAAGAATTCCTGTTGCGCTTTTTCCATCACCGCCGTCGGCAGCATTGCGGGTCCTGCGCCAAAATTGAAAACACGAGTCATTGTTTCTTTCCCATAAAATTAAAGTCAAAAAGTAAAAAATTAAAGCAGTGTAACTTTCATTACATCTTCGATGTCCGCAATAGCAGCTATAGAACTTTCTGATGGTGCTGTTTCGACATCGATAAGGTTATAGGCAATATCATCTCGGCTTTTATTCAGCATATCGATGACATTAATGTTTTGGTCAGCGAGGACAGATAAGATTTGCCCCAATATGGTGGGGACATTCTTATTGCAAATCGCAAGGCGAGCTCCTGCGGCGGCATCGGCTGAGCGCTCCAGATGGGTGGCCGGGAAGTTCACGGAGTTCTTGATATTTCCATTCTCCAGAAAATCCATAAGTTGGTCTGCAGCCATTACTGCACAATTATTTTCCGCCTCGGCAGTGCTTGCGCCGATATGGGGCATAGAGATCACGTTCTCTCTGCCCATTAGTTCAGGGCGAGGAAAGTCACTGATGTATTTGCCCAGCTTGCCAGAATCTAAACCGGCAATTAGTGCTTCAGAATCGACAATCTCATCTCGAGCAAAGTTCAGCAGGCAAGTGCCTGGTCGCATTGCGGCAAACATCTCTGCGTTGATCAATCCTCTAGTGGCATCTAATACTGGTAAATGCAGGGAGATGAAGTCGGAACTAGCAACCAATGAACTGATATTCTCAATTCGCTTAACTTTGCTGGGCAATCTCCACGCTGCTTCTACGGAGAGTGCGGGGTCATAACCCTGAACCTTCATGCCAAGATCGATGGCCATTTCGGCAACCATGGATCCAATGGCCCCCAGACCTATAACGCCGAGAGTTTTGCCCGCTATTTCGCCACCCTTGAAACGCTTTTTCTCTTGTTCCATTAATTTAGACAAGTCACCATAGTCGCTGATATCTGTCTGCGAACCAGCGAACTGAATTCCGGGAACAATTCCTCTTGATGCCAGAAGCATGGAGCAAAGCACCAACTCCTTGACTGCATTAGCATTGGCGCCCGGTGTATTGAAAACAACCACTCCTTGATCGGTACATTCACTCACTGGAACATTGTTGGTGCCAGCGCCAGCTCTTCCAACGGCTCTTAGCTCGGCGCTAATGGAAGACGTATCCAGTTTGTGGCTACGCAACAAGATAGCTTCGGCAGATGCTACCTCGGCACCAACCTCGTATTGCTGACCGGGGAAGCGATCAAGTCCTAGATTAGAGATCTGATTGAAGGTTTGTATCTTGTGCATTTTGTTAAATCCTGAGAATAATTGGCAATAGAATTCTGGCCGTGCCAAACAATTGTTTGCAGGTCAATTACTTACCGAGTTGTTGATTCATCTGCCGTGATACCGCGTCTTGTCAGAGCTTTACTGCGGAAAATGGGAATCTAAAAGCGCGGCAATTATGTCGCGAATTGAGCTGAAACTCCAGTCGCAATTCTACTATTTATGAGGTTTGCGCCCCATGGGGTTTGGGAGAGAAGCCCTTCGGGTTATGATTGAAAATCAATAGAGGATTTTGGCTTAATGAAGGGATTTGAAGCGGGCAAAGCAGTGGCTATTGGCGAGACCAATGTGCCAGTAAGACGAATACTGGGCAGAAACCCTAGCGCTATGACGGGACCGGGGACTAACAGCTATCTCATTGGCAAAGATAAGCTCTGTTTGTTGGATCCCGGGCCGAGAGATGACGCTCAATTCGACAGTTTCATGGATGCCATTGGCGATTCAACACTGGAATATATTCTGGTAACCCACACCCATGGCGATCACTCACCGGGGGCGCTCAAACTGAAGGAAGCCACCGGTGCTGTTCTGGTTGGACTTCCTGCGCCACTGCCTACCGGCCATGATCAAAGTTTCCAGCCCGACAGGCAATGGTGCCATGGAGATGTCGTCGAAACCGATGAGTATTCCATACGCCTGATTCATACCCCGGGTCATGTTTCCAATCATATTTGTTTTTTTCTTCAGGAAGAGGAGCTGCTATTCACCGGTGATCATGTTTTACAAGGCACCACCTCCGTAATCCTGCCCCCCGATGGAGATATGGCGGCGTACTTAGGGTCACTTAAGGAATTGCAGTCTCTGTCACTTCGTTACTTCGCTCCCGGGCACGGGGATCTAATGGATCAGCCTCAGTTGGAATTGGAGCAATTGATTGCACATCGTCTGAAGCGAGAGAAGAAGATAGAGGATCGACTGAAATTACTCGGTAGCTGCGATCTGGATAGGCTGGTTGTATCGGCATATGACGATGTCGCTGATCATTTAATCCCCTGGGCAAAGAGAACCATGTTGGCTCATTTAATAAAACTTCAGAGTGAGGGAGCCGTAAGCGTTGATGGAGAACTCTGGCAGACTACAAGCGGAGACCCTGAGGTTTGACGGACAGCGTGAAAAACTGGAATCTCTATTTGCTGCGATGTGCTGACGGTAGTCTATATACCGGAATAACTACAGATGTTGATCGGCGTTTTGGCGAACATCAGGATGTCGATGGCAAGGGCAAAGGAGCAAAAGCTTTAAGGGGTAAACGACCATTGACTGTGGTATTCAGTGAGCCGGTAAAAAATCGCTCTGAGGCTCTCAAACTAGAATACAGAGTGAAGCAGCTAAGCAAAGTGGAAAAGGAAAAATTCATTCTGGGTAAAGCAGGTTTGAAATCTTTAGTGTTGAAGCAGACATAGAATGGATCGCTTAGCGAATCACTTTCGCCTATTGGATAAACTCCTCGGCGGGAAATCAAAAATTCCTGTTGGAGTCAGTAGCTGTCTTGTTGGAGATAAAGTTCGTTACGACGGTGACCATAAGCACAGTGTTTTTATTACCGACACTCTCGGCCAATATTTGCAGTTCAATAAATTCTGCCCAGAACTAGAGATAGGTTTGGGTGTTCCCCGCAAGCCGATTCGGCTCACTAAAAATAAACAAGGATTAATTCGTTGTGTTCAGATAGGCAATGGGAGCATTGACGTAACAGATTCTTTGCAAGACTTAGCAGATCAACAAGCTTCCTGGCATCAGCAATTGTGCGGCTACATATTCAAGAAGGGCTCACCAAGCTGCGGCTTGGGAAATGTAAAAATTTGGGACAAAGAAGTATTTGAAAAACGAGGAACTGGAATATACGCTGGGAAATTTATTGAAAATTTTCCTGGTATTCCAGTGATAGACGAAGACAAACTCGATGACCCTCTATCTCGAGAAGATTTTCTAGGCAGGGTTATTAGCTGTTGGAAATTTCGAAACGAGTTTGGCTAGCCTGTAATAGACGGACTACTTCTAATTCCGTATTTCTAGATCAGGCAGGTTCCACCGCGATAACTTGCTCATCTTCTAGTGGTGCAATCTTGATGTTAAGAAAACCATAGATCACTGCTACCACTGGACAGATTAAATTAAAGAAGCAATAGGGAAGGTAGGCAAAAGTAGCGACTCCCAAAGTGCCGCTCATATAAGCGCCACATGTATTCCACGGGATCAATGGCGAGGTCATGGTGCCAGCATCTTCCAGTGAGCGAGAGAGATTCTTGGCATCCAAATTTCTATTTTGATATTCAAGCTTATACATGCGGCCCGGTAATACGATAGAAATGTATTGATCAGAAGTAATGATGTTTGCACCGATGCAGGTAAGTACAGTAGTGGCGATAAGGCTTCCGGTGCTGTGCACGAAGGACAAAGCATAATTCACTAGAGTTTTAAGAAGGCCTGTGTGATCCATTACACCACCGAATACCATGGCGCAAAGAACCAGCCATGTTGTATTTAACATGGAGCTCATTCCTCCGCGGGTCATTAGGTCATCGAGAGTCGCGTTGCCACTGTTCAAAGTGAAACCTTCGAACAGGGTTTGCCAGATTCCTTTGAATAGTCCGAGGAACATATTTGGCGTATCACCCGCAAGAGTTAGCACAACACTGCTCTGAAATATCAGAGCTAGCGCCAAACCGATCATTGCACCGGCCAGAATCGTTGGAATCGGCGGCCATTTTTTATTTGCCATAAAAAGTAAGGCGAACACAGGAAACAACATCACCGGATTAATGGTGAAATTTTCGGTGATCAACTGCATGGTTATCGCGAGATCTTCTGCGCTGGATTCGGTATCGATGCTCAAACCAATTATTGTGTAGAGGATCAGGGCGATCACGATGCTGGGTATCGTTGTCCATACCATGTGGCCAATGTGGCTAAAGAGATCTGTTCCTGCGACTGCAGGAGCGAGGTTGGTTGTCTCCGACAGCGGGGACATTTTATCACCGAAGTATGCGCCGGAAATAATAGCGCCAGCTGTAATTTCTACGGAAAGACCAAGACCTGCAGCAGCGCCAATCAAGGCTATACCCACAGTCCCTGCCACAGTCCAGGAACTACCAATACTGAGTGCAATCAGTCCGCATATCAGGCAGCTGGCGGCATAAAAGATTGAGGGGTCTAGAAGAAGCAGGCTGTAGTAGATCATGGTAGGGACGGTACCGGAAAGAATCCAGGCCCCTATGAGACAACCAACGCAGTAGAGAATCAATATAGGTTTTAGTGCGATAGTAATTCCAGAGACGATACTGGTTTCGATCTGCTCCCAATCCATACCGTTGTTCCAGCCTATCATTGCGGCGATAGCTGCGCCCACACACAGAGCGATTTGATTGGCTCCAGAACTGGCATTATCACCAAAAAGATAGACCGAGAGAGACAGCAAGCTTACCAATACGATAACCGGTATCAGGGCCTGTAAAAGTGAAGGAGTAAAGGGTAGAGCGGAGGAATCAGCTCCCGAACCTGTGGAATTTTCCATAATTACAACCTATCGCACTGCCTTATCGGAAGCCAAAGCATAAAGCTTTGGCTTGCCCCCTGTCCAATACCAGCGATCAGAGAGGATTGCTTCAGGTAGGGTAACACCCCTGTTCATGGTGTTTTTGGGGTATAATCTGCCCCTTTACAGATCAGGCTGGGCAATCCTCGGCGGTGATTTTACAATTGGGTGCAGGCGACTATCGCCAACAATAGCCTTCAACTGTTTACAATAACAGGCTTTCGAGCTGGATAGCTTTGAGCTGAATAGTGAGTTAAAGAGACCGATGAGTGATATTGAATCATATATGCAGCAACTGGGTGCGCAGGCGCGAGAGGCCTCTCACGAAATTGCCAGAGCAACTACTGCTCAGAAGAATGCTGCACTTAAATCCATCGCTAGATTAATCGACGAGAGTCGAGATCAACTAATGGCCGCGAATAAACTCGATCTTGAGAATGGTGTTGAGAAAGGTTTGGATGCGCCGTTAATGGACAGGCTCGAACTAACCGAGGGGCGAATAGACAGCATGATCGAGGGGCTTAATCAGGTAGCCACTCTGGATGATCCTGTTGGAGAGATCAGCGACTTGAAATTCAGGCCTTCCGGAATACAGGTAGGCCGCATGCGCGTTCCTTTAGGTGTGATCGGAATTATTTACGAGTCCCGACCAAATGTCACCTGTGAGGCTGCCAGTCTGTGTTTGAAATCTGGTAACGCCACCATCCTTCGCGGGGGTTCGGAAGCTATACACTCTAATCAGGCTATTGCTTCCTGTATTGCCTCGGGACTCGAAGAAGCGGGTCTAAGTAAACATGTAGTTCAAGTGTTGGATAGAACCGATCGTGATGCGGTGGGTCTTCTTATTACCATGCCAGAATTTGTCGATGTCATTATCCCAAGAGGGGGTAAGGGGCTGATTGAAAGAATCAGCAACGATGCAAAAGTGCCTGTGATAAAACATCTAGATGGCAACTGTCATCTGTATATTGACGATAAAGCTGATATTGAAAAATCCATAAGTGTAGCGGTCAACGCCAAGACTCAACGTTATGGAACATGTTGCACCCTCGAATCCTTGTTAGTGGCAGAAACTATTGCCGCGGAAGTATTACCTGCACTTTTTGATCAATACCGAGAACTTGGAGTTGAGATAAGAGCCTGTGAAAAGATTCGTAAGATTTACGATGGGCTCGAAACAGCCAGCGAGTCTGATTGGGAAGAAGAATACCTGGCACCGATCATCTCTGCGAAAATAGTGTCGGATGTGGATGAAGCTATTAAGCATATTAACAAATACAGTTCGCAACACACCGAATCCATCATGACCGAAGATTATAATCGTGCACAGAAATTCCTGCGGGAAGTCGATTCAAGTTCGGTGATGATTAATACTTCAACCCGCTTTGCTGATGGTTTCGAATACGGTCTTGGTGCAGAGATTGGAATTTCCACAGACAAGCTTCATGCTCGTGGGCCTGTTGGGCTGGAAGGGCTCACTTCTCAGAAGTATGTAGTTCTGGGGGATGGCCACATACGGCAATGAGCCTGCACTTAGCTGTCTATGGCGGAATGTTTGATCCTGTTCACAAAGGGCATGTTGAAGCGGCGCGATTTACGCTTGAACGGCTTCAGTTACACAGTCTAAAAATGATTCCCTGTGGAAATCCAAATCATCGCGTTGATGCGACGGAAGATTCAAGTCATCGATTTCGCATGTTGGAACTTGCAACCTGCCATGATGCCGAAATCGAAATTGACCCGATTGAAATTAATGGTGCAGGAACATCTTATACCACTGAAACTTTGGCGAAATTAAATGAGCAGGAGCCTGGAGCCAGGCTGATATTTGTTTTGGGAATAGATTCTTTTAATTCCCTGCCTCAGTGGCATCAGTATGATTCAATATTTCAATATTGCAGTTTGTTTGTATTATCCCGACCGGGAGAATCGGTGTCTGTTGAGACCGCCAACCTGATTGGTTTAGATGAGCGTAAGGTTGATACTGGAGAAGAACTTGTTGCAGCTGAAACTGGTAAAATTCTCTTCGCCGACGATTTTCAATTTGATATTTCATCAACCCTGGTGCGAGATAAATTGAAAGCAGGCGCGATTGTGGATGATGTTCTGGATCAAGCGGTGCTAGATTATATTAAGGAAAATGGTCTCTATAGCTCCCTGGATCAACCACACAAATAAATTATCACGGAAAAATTCTAATGGGTTTTAACAATAGGAAGGACAGTTTTGAATAGCAAAGAATTGGCAGAAATCGTTGTTGAGGCAATCGATGATATGAAGGGTCAAGACATTCGATGTATCAATGTAGAGGAGTTGACAGCAATTACTGATTACATGGTTATCGCTACCGGCACTTCAAATACTCATATTAAGGCGCTCGCTGATAGTGCTTCGAAAAAAGTAAAGGAAGCGGGGCATGCAGGTGGGAAAGTAGAAGGAAGATTACAATCTGAATGGATTTTGCTTGATCTGGGTGGCGTCGTGGTTCACTTAATGATTGCCCCGATGAGGGCATTGTATAATCTCGAAGAACTTTGGAGTTTTAAAACAAGCAAAGATAAATCCGATGCCAGTCGCGATATGGAAGCAGGAGATGCTACTACGTGAAAGTAAAACTGATCTCTGTTGGCACCAAGATGCCAGGTTGGGTTCAGCAGGGTGTTGAAGAATATGCAAAACGGATAGCTTCGGAATTGGGTTTTACGGTTTGTGAAGTGCCGATGGCGAAAAGGACCAAGACGGCCAATATTGAACAATGTGTCCAGAAGGAGGGTGATTCAATTCTTGCAGCTCTCGGCAAGGGTGACTATCTGATCGCTCTGGATGTTCTAGGTAAGCAAATTAGTACTGAATCTCTTGCCGACAGATTAGCCGAGCTTAAGCAAGAAGGTCTCAATATCAGTCTCATTGTTGGGGGTCCGGATGGCCTCAGCAAAGAGTGTCTGAGTAGAGCAAATGAGACTTGGTCATTGTCGAAAATGACCATGCCCCATCCTCTGGTGAGGATTATGGTGGCGGAGCAGCTATATCGGGCAACTACTATCTTAAAAGGTCATCCATACCATCGAAGCTAAGCTGCTGTGTGACTTCTTGCCTGAAATCACTGTTAAATCAGGTTAAAATGCATAGCTGAGCTTACTCGAATGGGCGGTTTTTTAAACTTATTAAACTTTTCACCTGTTTACCTGTCTACTTAGCTGGCTATTAGTCTATTTTGGAAGTCTATCCGGGCAATGTCAGCAAATGGTAAATATGCTGAAAATATAGGCTTCAGAGAGCATAGTATTAGCCGACTTAATGTATCAATGGTGGTTCTCTCCACTATAAGGCTTTAGTACCAAGGCTTAAGTACCAGACTGCACAATCAGGACACAATCCATGATCAGTAAATGGCAAGTTAAGGATCACGAGGCTGAGGCTCAGTTATTCAATAGAAGACTGATTGTTGCAGGCGTTCTGGTGATTCTACTTTTCGCAGCCCTGATTGCAAAAATAGTTAATCTGCAGGTCTATCAATTTGACTATTTCTCATCCCGTTCCGATGGCAATCGCCTGCATTCTCAATACGTTCCTCCCGCTAGAGGACTGATCTATGATCGAAGTGGCACCTTATTGGCAGACAATCAGCCAATTTTCAATCTGACTGTGGTTCGAGAGCAAATTGAAGATATGGATGCCACTCTGGGCTTACTCAGCAGTCTTATACGCCTGAGTGAAGAGGACATCGAACAATTCAATAATCGCTTAAGCCGCAATAGAGTGCCTTTCTCCTCGGTGCCACTTCGCTATGTATTAACTGACGAGGAGCAATCTCGAATTGCAGTTAACAGCCACAAGCTGACAGGAATAGCTATCGAGCCTCAGTTCGTTCGTCAATATCCTTTCTCTGCACTCACGGCTCACTCTGTGGGTTATGTATCGGAAATTAATCGAGATGAAATTGAGAGGATGGATGACGAAACGCGGGAAAACTATGGCGGCACTAACCATATAGGAAAAACCGGTATAGAGCGGACTTACGAAGATATTCTCCATGGCACTGTTGGTTATGAAATTGTGGAGAAGAATAATAGGGGGCAGGTGATGCGGGAATTGGATCGAACCGATCCTGTTGCCGGTCAAGATATTACGCTTCATCTGGATGCCCGCTTACAGGAAGCAGCAATCGCGGCACTGGGAGATTCTCGTGGAGCAGTTGTAGCTATCGATCCATCGACAGGGGGCATTCTGGCGATGGTGAGCAAGCCGGGATTTGATCCCAATTTGTTTGTAACTGGAATCAGTAGTCGTGATTACAATGTTTTGGTGACTGACGAGATCAATACACCGTTATTCGATAGAGCTGTAAATCCCTATCCTCCTGGATCAACAGTTAAACCATTTATTGGGCTCGCTGGATTGCAGTATGAGCATGTAGATTATGAGTTCGCCATCGAAGACCCTGGTTATTTTCGTTTACCCGGCGTGAGTTATCGCTGGGGAGATTACACTTTAAGAACTGCTATAGGCGGTGGTCACGGTCACACAGATTTGCAGAAAGCTATTTTTCAATCATGCGATACCTTCTTCTATGACCTAGGTAATCGCATGGGTATCGATTCTATTCATGAGTTCCTGTCCATGTTTGGTTTCGGCCAAAACTTCGCCTTAGATATCAACTATGCAAGAACTGGCGTACTGCCATCCAGAGATTGGAAGCGGGCAACTCGGGGCGAGCCCTGGTACCCCGGAGATACTATTAATTCATCTGTCGGTCAGGGTTATATGTGGGCAACGCCTCTGCAATTGGCGACAGCAGCTTCCATAATTGCTAATAAGGGCAAAGTCGTACCCCCGCGCATGCTCAAGGAAGTAGGCGGTGTTGCGGCGGAGCCAATCGTCGAAAATGCCATACCCGATGTTATGGTTAACGATCCCGACTACTGGCGATATATTGAAGAGTCCATGACGATGGTTGTGCACAGGGCATATAACGATGTGTTTAGAGATTATGGAACAGCCTTTGAGGCTATAGCCATGGCGGACCGTGAAATGCCATACAAGATGGCAGGCAAGTCGGGTACTGCTCAAGTGGTCGGTATAAGTCAGGACATAATGAAAACTGAAGACATCATTGTGTCAGATCTTAATAAAGACCATGGCCTGTTTATATCTTTTGCTCCAGCTGAGAATCCACATATCGAACCGCAAATTGCTATTGCCGTATTCGTAGAAAATGGTGAGCACGGCTCAAGTGTTGCCGGGCCAGTGGCAAAGCAGGTAATCGATACCTACCTCTTGGATATTCTGCAAATTGATTTCGCTGCGTTGGAAGCCGAAGCTGTAGCTGAAGCCCAGCCCTTGATAGCTGCAATTGATGAGTAGTCAGGATTTTATTCGGCAGTCTGCCGGTCTCGGTTCCTCCACTGCCAAACCCCGTTCAATCTGGCGAATAATTCACATGGACCCGCCACTCCTGGTCGGGCTAATCCTGCTTTGTTGTTTCGGTGTAATGGTTCTCTCTAGCGCCAGTGGTGGAGATCAAGAAGTAGTTCAGCGCCAGGCAGTGTCGATGATGATCGGTATGGTGGTGATGTTCATCATTGCTCAATTCAATATTCATTTCTTCAGGCAATGGGCTCTTTCGATGTATGCCGGTGGCATAGCGCTGCTCGTTATCGTCCTGCTCTTCGGAGTCGAAGAAAATGGCGCCCAAAGCTGGCTAAATCTTCCAGGACTTCCCAGTTTTCAGCCCTCTGAACTAATGAAATTCGCAGTACCCTTGCTTATGGCCTGGTATCTGGCAAGTAGACCTTTGCCACCCCGATTTAAACACTTGTTTTGGTCGGCGGTGATGATCCTTATTCCGTCCGCCTTGATTATTTTGCAGAATGATACCGGTACCGCAATCATGGTGACCATGTCAGGCATCTTCGTGGTATTGCTGGCGGGAATACGTTGGCGCATAGTAATCGCAGGCTTTATTGCATTAATGCTGGCCTCTCCTGCATGGTATATTTTCCTCGCCCAGGAGCATCAGAAAAATCGGATTCTTACTTTTTTCAATCCTTACCGAGACCCCACAGGTGCCGGCTATAATATTATTCAATCTCAAATAGCAATCGGTTCAGGCGGTATTTACGGCAAGGGATACGGTAACGGTGCGCAGTCCCATCTGGATTTTATTCCTGAGAGCAACACGGATTTTATTCTCGCGGTGTTGGCAGAAGAATTCGGACTATTAGGGATATTGTTTCTAATTGGCCTTTACCTCTTCGTGCTTCTAAGAGGGTGTTTCATTGCCTTCACGTCCACTGATATGTTCAGTCGATTACTGGCTGGCAGTATTACGCTTACTTTCTTTTTCTATGTATTCGTTAATATGGCAATGGTTTCGGGATTGTTGCCGGTAATCGGATTACCACTGCCGTTAATGAGCCGGGGCGGAACATCCGTCGTCACCTTATTTATTGGTTTTGGCCTGTTGATGTCTATTCAGACCCATAGTCGCCCAAAAATATCGTAACTTATTGATATTTAACATTAATATACAGTTTCATTACAATCTGACATCGAATTTTTCAAAGATTCCGCTAACCGAATGATTTTACACCACCGGAATCACTAAAATTATTGAGAATTCGGACGTTAAGCTTCAGAGGCTTGCGGTTTTTCGTGCCTGTCAGATTCAGCTATTCCAAAATATTCATGGGTTCTACAATGAGAGAGTACTTGTTTAAGAGTTACACTGCCGGCTTGCTTTTATTGTCTCTTGCGGCATGTTCCTCCACGCCGCCAGTTCCGCAAAACCCAAACGACGGCCGTTACAGTATCACTCAGGATCGTGCTCCGGACAGGGCAATGAATATAGCCTCCATACCCGAAGTGATACCCGAACCAATAACTCGGACCGGGGCGGGTAATCGCAGCCCCTATACCGTATTGGGTAATTCTTATAACGTGCTGTCAACTGAAGAAGGCTATCGAGAAACTGGCGTCGCATCTTGGTATGGAGAAAAATTCCATGGCCACAAGACGTCCAATGGTGAAACTTTCGATATGTATCTTGCGTCAGCAGCCCACAAATCATTGCCAATACCCAGTTTCTTGCGAGTGACCAATCTTGATAATAATCGCAGCCTGGTTGTACGGGTAAATGATCGGGGTCCGTTTCACGGAGACAGGATAGTAGATTTATCTTTCGCGGCAGCGAGCAAATTGGGCTATGCCGATAGAGGTACTGCACGAGTACTGTTGGAATCGGTAGTTGTTCACGGCGATGACAGAGCGGTTTCTCGAAGAGATATTCCTGTTAATGAAGTGCTGGCTCGAAGTGCTAGTGGTAACAAGTTTTTGCAAGTGGGTGCGTTTTCAGAGTTGGGAACTGCCCAGCAAGTCTCAAGCAAATTAGAAGGATTGACGAGTTTTCCTGTGATTATTCGTTCGGTAAATACAGCCGGAAACGGCATTTTGCATCGAGTGCGAGTCGGGCCTATATCGGACCCAGGTCAAATTCGGCGAATCACACAAAGTGTGGTTGCCGCAAACCTGGGAAGCCCGTACACTGTTACCGAATAAGCACTGCATACCGAACGACATCAGCCTGATTCGTCACTTCGCAAGATACTTTTTATTAAATTATCCAATATATTTTTATTGATCCAACATTAATCAAGACGGATTTCTCAATGTTTTCAAGAAGCCTTAATAATTTTTATTCCAGCAAGATCAGCTCTGTAGTTCCATTTAAGAAGGGATTGCTAGCTATCCTGTTGTGTTGCTCAATTCTGTTTTCTAATTTCTCAGTTGCTGCGCCAGCTATTATCCCTAGGCCGCCAGAAGTAGCTGCGACCAGCTATATTTTGATCGATGCCAAAACTGGTCATATCATTGTAGAAGAAAATGCTGACGAAGCTCTACCACCGGCAAGCCTCACAAAAATCATGACTGCCTATATAGCCACTGAAGAAATTCTCAATGGCAATATGTCTTTAAACGATGAAGTCCATATAAGCGAGAAAGCCTGGCGTATGGAAGGGTCGAAGATGTTCGTCGGAGTAGACACTCAAGTGGAAGTTGAGGACTTGCTTAGAGGAATCATAATTCAATCTGGTAATGATGCCAGTGTTGCCATAGCCGAACATATTGCCGGAAGTGAAGAAGCATTCGCCGATATGATGAATCAGTATGCAGAAGTTCTCGGTATGGATGAAACTTTCTTCATGAATGCCAGCGGTCTGGATACAGATCAATACTACAACACCATGTCTGCCCGTGATTTATCTATTCTTGCCCAGGCGACGGTCAATAGACATGCTGAATTCTATCCGCTTTACGCCGAGCGGGAATTTACCTACAACGACATTCGTCAGACTAACCGCAACGCACTTCTGTTTCGTGACAGAAATGTAGATGGGCTGAAAACAGGGTGGACTGATGCTGCTGGTTATTGTCTGGTTGCTTCTGCTGAACGGGATGGAATGCGCCTGATTTCAGTAGTGATGGGAACCGCCAGTGAAGAAGCTCGAGCAGTAGAGACTCAGAAGTTACTTACTTATGGTTTTCGCTATTTCGAAACCCATAAGTTATATGACGTTGATCAAGTGTTAACGAATGTCGAAGTATGGTCAGGTGAGCAGAGTTCAGTTGATCTGGGGATTCAAGAAGAAGTTTACATCACCATTCCCAGAGGCCAGGCCGAGTCCATGACGGCATCGGTGGATATAGATGAAGTCATCCACGCGCCACTGGGTAATGGACAGATCATGGGGGTCGTGACTGTAACTCTCGACAATGACACTCTTTATAGTGGAGATGTGGTCACAATGCAGGCAATTGAACAGGGCGGTATGTTCAAGCGGTTTGTAGATTGGCTAACACTGGCATTTAGTAATTTGTTTTCTGGTTAAAGCTGCCATATGAGTTCAGATGAGAATACTGGAGACCAGGAAGCTCCAAAGATTGAATTTCCCTGTCTTTACCCTATCAAAATCATTGGTGTAGCCAGTCCTGATTTTCAGGATGAGGTTATCTGCTCGGTGGAGAAATTCACCGGCAAGATCTCAGCAGAGCTAATCGAAATCAATCCCAGTAAAAATAACAACTATGTCTCGGTTAGGCTGACAATTGCAGCAACCGGGATAGAGCAGTTGGATAGTATTTTTACGGAACTAAAGACCAATCCGAACGTAAAGATGGTGCTTTAAGTGCAGCTTGGCTACTACAAGTGGTTCAAAGCTGAGCCAGCTGAGACCAGTGAAAACTCCACCCATCCTCCTCTAGTGATTCGTCGCCTGGGACTGCAAGACTACGAACCTATCTGGAAATCCATGGCCTACCTGGCACAACAGGGTAGTCAAGATCGCGATGATGAGATCTGGTTACTGAGCCACAAGCCAGTTTTTACTCAGGGACAAGCCGGTAAGTCTGAACATATTCTCAATTCAGGCGACATTCCTGTAGTCAATATTGACAGAGGTGGTCAGGTTACCTATCACGGACCAGGGCAGCTTGTAGCCTATCTCCTGCTAAATGTAAGGCGAAGAAATTTCGGTGTTAGAAACCTCGTCGATCTAATTGAGAAGTCCATTATTGAAACTCTTGGAGAGTATGGAATTGAGGCCACAACCCGTAAGGGTGCTCCCGGAGTCTATGTGAATGATGCTAAAATAGCGGCATTGGGATTACGCATTAAGAATGGTTGGAGCTATCACGGTCTTAGTTTGAATGTGGATATGAATCTCGAACCATTTTCCCGGATAAATCCATGTGGCTTCGAAGGTCTTGCGGTGACTCAACTTGCTGACCTGATTGACTACAAGGAAGAAGATCAGGCAGTGCCTCTTATGCAGTCTCTTAGTAAGGTGCTGAGCAATAAGCTGTTGTTGCACCTGGGATACAATGCCCTAACCAAATAAACGGACTTAATTAAACGAAACAAAGCTCATGACTGAACGTAAACGCAGAAATGTATTGGTGGAAGGTGAGAAGCTGCGAGGTGCTGACAAAGTACGCCGTATTCCGGTAAAGGTTATTCCCTCCACGGAATTACTAAGCAAGCCAGATTGGATCAGAGTAAAGATTCCAGCATCTCCTAAAATTAATCATATTAAGAAAACACTTAGACGCCACAAACTTGCCTCTGTTTGTGAGGAAGCCTCTTGTCCGAATCTCGGAGAATGTTTCAGTAACGGCACCGCCACGTTCATGATCATGGGCGAGATATGTACTCGCCGCTGTCCTTTCTGTGATGTTGCTCATGGCAAGCCTAAACCATTGGAAGAGAATGAACCCACCGAATTAGCAGAAGCCATTAAAGAAATGGGTTTGAGCTATGTGGTTATCACCTCTGTTGATCGAGACGACCTGAAAGATAGCGGGGCTCAACACTTTGCTAATTGCATAAGCGAAGTTCGGCGCCTAAACGAAAATACACAGGTTGAAGTGTTGGTTCCTGATTTTAGAGGGCGCATGGACATAGCCCTGAATATACTGAAACAAACGACCCCAGATGTTTTCAATCATAACCTCGAAACAATCCCTCGCCTTTATAAACAAGCTCGACCGGGAGCTGATTATGAATGGTCTTTAGATTTGCTGGAGGCATACAAAGAGCTATGTCCGGATGTAGTGACCAAGTCCGGTCTCATGCTAGGGCTTGGGGAAACATTGGATGAAGTCAAATTGGTACTACAAGACCTACACCAGCATAAGGTGGATATGATTACGCTTGGGCAGTATCTACAGCCGAGCAAGGATCATTTGAAGGTTGAAAGATTTGTCCACCCGGATGAATTTGATGAACTGCGACGCTATGGTGAGGAACTGGGGTTTCGTCATATTGCCAGTGGACCACTGGTAAGATCTTCTTATCACGCGGACAAGCAAGCTCAGGGAGAAGAGCTGTAATGAGTGCAGTCAGAAGATATAGTAAGTCGTACTAGTGAAGCTTAGTCTTCGACAGTTGATCTTCAGTATTACAGCCTTGTCGCTTTCTGCTGCATGTGTTTTCTATATCTCTCAGAACGCTATCCAATTAGGTAATCAGCCACTGCTGATCCGAGCTTTGTTGCTGAGCTTAGCCGTACTCTCCGCCCTTGTTGCAATGTATCCTTTTAATCCAGTCTTTACTGGTCGGCCTGGCGCCTATGGATTTTCTGTTTGCTTGCCAGCCCTTATTCCAGGAATTGCATACTATATGTTTATTCTTCCTGGACAGGCTGGCGAAGGCTTCTCTGCGCTTCAATTGGAAAGTCAGCTAATTACAGATAGCTCCAGCAATGGAATTATCGAGATTGGATTTAGCTATCCCATATATACCCCAACTATTTCTGTCAGCAATAATGAATTGTTCAGCAAGGAAGTAAATATTTTCCTGAGGATATTAGACGGAGATAGTGAATCATCTCTGTTTCGCGGCGTTCGCAGTAATATCCCTGGGTCAGCCCTAAGTGTGGAAGCCAGCGTGCGGGGTCTGCTTAGTGAAAATGATCTCTATCTCTTTAATCCAATCCAGATTTCGCCTATGGGAACTACGGAGGGTCGTGTTGTTTTTGTAATCAGTAACTTGGAAGACGGTACCAGTTTCACTGAAGCTCTCGGTCGAGCCTATCAGGCGACGTTTGAATTGCGAGACCCGGCAACAGGGACCCTGTTGATGGAGTTTCCACTGACTAGAATTTAATTAAGGGTTCATCGTTGGGTTGATAAAACTTCGAATCCGAACTATTCAGAACTTGTTGCAAACGTTCCTGCTGATCGCCTTCTACTATGCTATGGCATAGATCATATTCTTCTAATTTTTGAAGATATAGATCGAATAATTCATCGCGGTCATGGGGATTTTCTCGGAGTTGATCTGCTTCCCAGGGAATCTCGGGATCACACAAATAATAATATCTGCTAGAAGTTTGCTGATTGATGCAGTTTTCAAAAGTTTTGTAGATCCATGGGTCACAGGTCCCATACTTAACTTCGCTCCAGATCATAATTACCAGTAAATCCGTATCGCAAATTACTTTTTTTGGGAAGTGAGAAAGAAAATCTTGTTCCTGCTTATGTTGCAGCATGCCAATTTTCAATAAGTCATGTTGCTGATAAGAACCTTTCTCTTTGAGATAATCTCTGGCAATTTCCGGAACAAGAGGTGTTTTCCAGTAAGCCGAAAGCTGGCTTGCTAAAGTAGTTTTCCCAGAAGATTCGGGCCCCGTAATAACTATTATCTCAGTGTTCATTACAATAACTCTTTTGTCTTGCCAGATAAGCCATGAAGGCCATTCCTGTATAGTTAGTATATAAAAAATTACAGAAATATATCTCCTCGATTCCGCTAATGTTATACTGCTAGCCGTTCCTTAGGGGTGGTCAATTGACCTGAGATTCTGGTGAGCCAGTCAACTCTAGAACCTGATCCGGTTAATACCGGCGTAGGAAAAGGATGCACATCACATCTCATCACACGTCCACAATACCGGGTCTCTTAAATTAGTTTGGAGAGACTCATGTCTAAAGCTCGTTTCACGCCATATTACGCCTTAATGCTACTTGCCTCCTTAGGCTTCACGCAGAGTCTTGCTGTCGCCGCAGAAAATACTATCGAAGAAGTTGTCGTTACCGCGGATTTTAGGGCTAGAAGCGAGTTGGAAACGGCAGCCAGTGTCACCGTGATGACAGATACCGTCATTAAATCGAGGGCTGCCCAGCATTTTGAGGAACTGGTGAATGCCATTCCCAATGTTAACTATGCTTCTGGTTCCAATCGTGCGCGTTTTTTCCAGATTCGGGGCATCGGTGAGCGCAGCCAATTTGTTGCGCCCGTCAACCCTTCCGTCGGTTTTCTGGTGGACAATGTAGACTTCAGTGGAGCGGCCACCATTGCCACCATGATGGATGTTGAGCAAGTTGAAGTACTGCGAGGACCTCAGGGAACGAGATACGGCGCCAACGCTCTGGCTGGCCTGATCAACGTCAAGACCCATGACCCGGAAGATCAGTTTGCAGCAAGCCTGAAGCTCGGCGCTGCTGACTACAATACCAATACGGTTGCGGCAATGATAACCGGTCCAGTAGCCGAAACAGTAAGCGCACGATTGGCCCTGGAGCGTCATCGATCCGATGGGTACTATGAGAACGACTATCTGCAAACAGATCGTAATAATGCTCAGGACGAGCTGTCCATTCGAGGAAAGCTGAGTGCGGAAATGTCCTCCAGCTGGAAACTGGATCTTACGATGTCCCACGTAGATGTCGACAACGGTTACGATGCATTTACTCTGGACAATTCACGCACGACGCTTTCCGATGAGCCGGGGCGGGACCAACAAGAATCCCTCGCGTTGGCGATCGACAGTAGCTGGCAGCTGGAAAATTTCGATGTGAAATTCATCGCGAGCCTCGCCGATTCTGACATGGAATATAGCTACGACGAGGACTGGACCTTTGCCGGAATACATCCCTATGGCTATATGTCACGAGACAGCTATGTCCGAGATCGAGAAACTCGCAGCCTGGAATTGAGGCTTTTATCGAATGACAGTAGTCGACTATTTTCCGATTCAACCCAGTGGCTGTTCGGTGTGTACACACTCAAAAGTGCTGAGTCATTGAGGCGGGAATACACCTTTCTGGCCTCGGAATTCCACAGTGATTACGATTTTGATACCGCAGCTGCTTTCTTCCAATTGGATTCATCGCTTAGTGAAAAACTGACTTTGGAAACAGGCGTAAGAATCGAAAGGCGCGACACGACATATAACGACTCAGAATTGCTTGGCTTCTCACCCGAGGAAACTCTCTGGGGAGGTCGAGTCGCTGCCAAGTATCTGCTGAATTCGAATACCATGGCTTACGCCAGCATTGCCCGAGGTTATAAGGCAGGTGGCTTTAACACCGATGGCACGCTGGATGCAGGTCTACGAGAATTCGGCGAAGAATTCCTGATTGAATATGAGATTGGAATGAAGTCGAACCTACTTGAAAACACGCTACATCTGAAAGCCGCTTTGTTTCACGATGACAGGCACGAACAGCAGGTAAAGAGTTCCACTGGAAAAATTCGTGCCGACGGCAGTACAGAGTTCATCGATTTCATAGGCAACGCAGCCGAAGGCACGAATAACGGTGTAGAATTTGAAGCGGTTTGGTACCCCTCAGAGCGCTTAGGCTTAACAGCCAGTGTAGGCGTGTTGGATGCAACTTTTGATTCCTTTCTTAATTCTGAAAATCAGGACCTGTCAGGTCGTGATCAGGCACATGCCCCGGGGTATATGGCACATCTGGCAGCTGACTATAATCTAGGTGCCTGGTCTGTTTCCGTCTCCATCGATGCTAAAGACGATTTTTATTTTTCCGACAGTCACAATGTGCGAAGTGACCCCTATGAACTGCTGAATATGAATCTCAGCTATTCTGCTGAACGCTGGAGTCTGAGTTTTTGGGGTCGTAATCTTAGCAATCAAGATTATGCTGTTAGAGGATTTTTCTTTGGGGAGTTCGGCAATGATCCAAGAAAAGACTACGCGCCTGAACCCTATCTTCAATTCGGCGAACCCCGAGTGATAGGTGTTAGCTATGAAGTAAAATTTTAAAAGATAAGATTAAAAAAGGTACTGTTATGAAAGCTTCAGTTGATATTAGTCTATACCCATTGGCAGATGAATATATTCCCGCCATCAAGGAGTTTATCGAAAGAGTGCAGCAATACCCCGAGGTCGCGGTGATACGCAATGATCTCTCGACGCAGCTCTATGGTGACTATGATCAGATAATGGAGCTTTTGAAGGTCGAAGTTGCACTAAGCTGGGAGAAATACGGGAAGAGTATTTTTGTAATCAAACTATTGAGAGATGACCTACGAGGTCTCTCCAGTGATTGAATTCTTTAACACTGTCGGTGAACAATTCCTGCGAAATTCTTTGCTGGAATTAACAGCGGTTGTGTTTGCGATAGCCTACCTGGTTCTTGCGGTCAGAGAAAATATCCTCTGCTGGTACGCAGCTGGGATTTCTACTCTAATATTCTTGTTTATCTTCTGGGACGTTAAACTCTACATGGAGTCTGGCTTGCAAGTTTACTATCTTGCCATGGCGGTCTACGGCTGGTATCAGTGGCGACTTGTCAATGACAATTCGGAGGGCTTGCAGGTTTCGATGTGGAGCATGAGGCAGCATTTAATAGCTCTACTTCTTATCGCGCTGCTTACCTTTATATCAGGGTATCTTCTAAATTCTGGAACCGATGCTCAATTGCCGTATTTAGATTCATTTACCACGTGGGGAAGCGTTGTCACTACATTTATGGTGGCGCGAAAGGTATTGGAAAATTGGATCTATTGGTTGGTGATCGATTCCGTTTCAATTTATCTCTATATCGACCGAGAGCTCTACTTCACCTCAATGCTGTTTGCTGTGTATATAGTCATTATCTTCTTTGGATGGTTCTCATGGTCAAAAAGCTATCAGCAGGTGAAGACCGTTTGAATTAGGGACTGGTCTCCAGCAAAAGCTGGCAACTCATGTCTTAGTGCCTAGTTACAGGGACATTGAATTCGCCGAGTGCCTCGCGTAATCTGAGCATACACCAGTAATGTAAATCGAAATGGGAACAGGGTTTTACTATGAATTTTCAATCTTCAAGAATGAAGGTCCTAGGACTGGCGGCAGCGGTAGTTGCATCTTCAGCTGTAGCACTCAGTACAGTTAGCTCTCTGGCTCAGGAGCAGGATTTCAGAGGACAGAAGATTGTCCAAATTCTCCAAGAGCCAAGACACCGAACAGTCCATAAAGACGGTAATGTATATCTACTGGATGTTCAGATTAATCCCGGTGACACCTCATTCCTTCATACCCATGATGCTGCGATCATGTATACCTTTATCTCCAATGGAGATGGCCCGCTTTATGGTCGAGTTTCAGGGAACACGGATTACGTAGAACAAAATTTTACCCATCAGGTGTCGAATCCAGGTCCCGGTTTGTTTCGAATAATGGCTCTTACCAACTATGGTCCAGGTGTGGAAGAAAACAATGATCGCCCACAAGGCGTAGATGGCTCAGCAGACCTGGAGAATAAATGGTTCCGCTCCTACAGAGTAGCACTGGCTCCAGGTGAAGAAACCTCAATTCAGACTCACCAAAATTCAAGTGTCATTATTCAAACTCGCCCGGGCAAGGTTCACGTCAGTCGAGAAGATGGAGTTACAGCAGAATTGAGTGACATGGGAGACTGGGCTTGGAGAGAGGCTAACGCTGCATTCAAGATCAGTAACCCGGGTAATTCATCAGTTGAAGTAGTGATTAACGAAGCGCGTCGCTAGTCATTTGTGAGCCCTGTTGGCATCCAGTCACGGGGCTTGGCTCTTAGTTCGTAGTTCTCAGTTCTCAATTCTCAATGGTCAGGCAAGGATCTCGGGGCCGGCTTCATTCGTACTAGCCGCTTTCAGAGATATTTTTCGCGTAGGCAGCAGCGCCAAAAGAGAAATTGACGCCAAAGCTAGAATAGCCAAATTAACTACTTGATTGACCTCACTCAGAAACACCACCCCAAAAGCCAAGGCAATACGAATAAATTCCAGTGCTCTGGCGTTCGTTTTAGCCTCTAACCACACGCCATGAACATATAACGAGAAGACTAGAAAAATAACTAGCGCGAAAGTCTGCCAATAGCCCAGCACCGATGTATTCAGTAGTAAAAATAGGCTTAATGCTACGGTGAGGACAAATTGAGTCAGCGTATAATATCGACAGAATTCTGAAATAGCTGGGTCGAATCGCGTGGAAATATCCACTGGCTTTGTTAGCTTGCAGGAGCTTACGCTCCCTTCGGGCATCCAGCCTGGAGGCTTAAAGCTTATCAGTAATTTATTTTTGAGCCCGGGCACTTTGATAATATCCAGAATCAGTCTCCAGTAGACATGCGTATTTGCCCATAGTGGGTTCCAGCTGTTCAAAGGTTTGCGCAAGCCGAATACAGCCTTCTCCTCAACCAGTTCATCCTGAAAACTGCCAAACAAGCGATCCCACAGAATAAATACTCCCCCATAGTTGCGATCTACATAAATCTTGTTCCGGGCATGATGGACGCGATGATTGGAAGGGGTAACAAATATCCATTCCAATATGCCGAGGCGATGGATATGTTCGGTATGCACCCAGAACTGGTAAATAAGGTTGAGGCTAACTACAGAAAATAGTATTTCGGCGGGGAAGCCCAGGAAGAAGAAGGGCAGGTAGAAAAGAAAACCGTAGAAATCGATGCTGGTCTGCCGAAGCGCGGTACTCAGGTTGTAATCTTCGCTCTGGTGGTGTGCCACGTGAGAGCCCCAGAAAAGAGCTATTTCATGACCAAAACGGTGTTTCCAGTAGTAAGCAAGATCATAAAGAATAAAACAACTGACCCAGACCCATGCTCGATCATCGGGTAGTTGGCTCAGTTGGTAGCTGTTTACTATCCATTCATAGATATATCCTGAAAAACCCAGAATAACCAAAGCTTGTAGCCTGCTTAGGCTGCCCAGAGAAAGACTGTTAATGGTGTCATTTATTCGATAGCTATTCCTGCCCCGCGCCATGCCATAGGCAATCTCCAAAAAAATTAGCAAGAAGAAGAAGGGGATCGCGTAGAGGATCAAGTCCATTCGGATAGTGCCTGTTTTGACTGGGTTAGCAGTGGAATATTCGTATCAGGATTCTAATCTGGATATGAAATATTAGCCAAAGTTCTGTATTATACCGTCCGTTTTTATGGAAAATCAGGGTTAAGAAATCGTAATGAAGAAATTATCACTAGTTATAGGTTTATTCGTGCTTATAGCCGTTAATTCGGGGGCTTTCGCTCAAGGGATACAGCAAACCAAAGGCACCTTTGAAGACAAATTCAGGCAGTTGGACGAAGTCCTTCCTACACCTAATGTCTATCGAAACGCAGCAGGGCAACCTGGCCATCAATACTGGCAACAGGAAGTCGATTACGACATCGAAGTCAGCCTGGATGAGGCGACCCAACGCTTGGATGGTTCAGAAACCATCAACTACCAGAACAATTCACCGGATACCCTGAATTATCTCTGGTTGCAGCTGGATCAGAATCGCTTTCGAGATGACTCTATGGCGGAGATGAGCAGCACATTCAGAGGCTCCAGTCCCGACGAGGACAGCCCGGCCAGATTGAGTATGGGCCAGTTGCGTCGTTTGCAGTACATGGAAGATGTAGATCATGGTTATGAAATAAATGCAGTTACCGATGGCTCAGGTAATGCGCTTGCTCACACTATAGTGGGCACATTGATGCGAATCGATCTGGCCAGACCTCTTCGCTCAGGTCAGGATGTCGAATTCAAGATTGACTACGCTTATCACATTATAAGCGGTGAAATACTTAGCCCTCGTGGTGGGTATCAACACTTCCCTGATGAAAATGAAGCTGACAATGGCAATTATCTATTCGCCTTAACTCAGTGGTTTCCGCGACTCGTTGCTTACACTGATTACGAAGGCTGGACCAATAAAGAATTTCTAGGTTCAGGAGAATTTACTCTAGAGTTCGGTGACTATGAAGTCGCTATGACTGTTCCTTCCGATCACATCGTAGCTGCTACAGGTGAGCTGCAGAATGCTAATCAAGTATTAACTCGCGAACAGCGAGATCGTATGGAGCAAGCTGAAACAGCTGAGCGTCCTGTATTTATTGTGACTCCAGAAGAAGCTCTGGAAAATGCACAAGAGGGAGTGAGTGATACCAAGACCTGGAGATTCGCTGCAGAGAATGTGCGGGATTTCGCCTGGGGTTCTTCGCGGAATTTCATATGGGATGCCAAGGGTCTTCAGCAGCCTGGCGCAGAGCAGGAACTGGTCATGGCCATGTCCTTTTATCCTAAGGAAGGCGGCACGCTCTGGTCAGACTATTCTACCGAAGTAGTGATTCACACATTGGAAGTTTACAGCCGTTTCTCTTTTGATTTTCCTTACCCAACTGCTATCAGTGTAAATGCTAGCTTCCTTGGTGGTATGGAATACCCGATGATCTCTTTCAACGGACCTACTACAACTCTACAAGATGATGGCTCACGCACTTATTCGCTATCGGAAAAGCGGTTTTTAATTGGCGTGGTGATTCATGAGATTGGACACTTCTACTTTCCGATGATCGTTAACTCAGACGAACGTCAGTGGACCTGGATGGATGAAGGAATAAACAGCTATCTTGATTCAGTTGCCGGTCGAGAATGGGATGCGGACATTCCCTGGGGAGTAGAACCTAAAAACATTACGGACTATATGGTTTCCCAAAATCAGGTGCCGGTAATGACTCAGTCAGACAGTGTGCGGAGTCTAGGATCAAATGCCTACTCCAAGCCTGCAACTGCTCTCAATATCCTACGTGAAACTATCATGGGGCGTGAGTTATTCGATTTCGCTTTCATGGAATATTCCCGACAGTGGGAATTTAAACGACCCACGCCATCAGATTTTTTCCGTACCATGGAAGAGGCGTCTGGGATCGATCTAGATTGGTTTTGGCGTGGATGGTTCTATACAACAGACCATGTTGATATCTCTCTTGATAGAGTTTACGAGATGCAGATAGACACCGAAAATCCTGATGTTGATTATGACCGTCAGCGGGACGTAGAAAAATCTATCTCTCCTTCCTTGTTCAGCGATCGAAATAGAGAAGAAGGAATGCATACCTGGGTTGAGCGCAATACAGATGTGCGCGACTTCTATGATGACAATGACCAGTTCACTGTCACCAATGTAGAGCGTAATAGCTACAACAGCTTTCTGAATGGTTTGGAAGACTGGGAGCGAGCTGCACTTGACCGCGCTGTAGAAGAAGATCTTAACTATTACCTACTGGAATTTTCCAATGTTGGTGGCTTGGTTATGCCTATCATCATCGAAGTGGAATATGCCGATGGTAGCAAGCAGGTGATTCGCTATCCGGCAGAGATTTGGAGAAGATATCCTGACAATATCAAGAAGTTACTTGTTTCAGACAAGGATATTCGAAATATCGTAATCGATCCTTTGCGGGAAACTGCAGATGCGGATATTGAGAATAACTACTATCCCAGGCGCATCATTCCTTCACGAATTGAAAGTTTCAAATTTGGCGGTGGCAGCAGTCGTGCCGGACGAGATCTTATCGAGGACAGCAAGACTGAGCTGAAGTCTGAAGAAGAGACTGATGAAGAGTCTGAAGAAGAAAATTAGGATTAGCTTTATTGCTTTACCACACAGGCAGTTATTCACTGTCTGCGTGGTGATCCTGTCTTTCGCAGTTGCTGGTTTTTCTGTTGAGGTTCTAGCCCATCAACAAAAAACAGCTGTTACCCGCATACTCTTCAATTCAAATAGTGACAGCATAGAAGTTATGCATCGTTTTTTTGTGCACGATGCAGAACACGCAGCAGGGGTGGTTTTCGGTGAAAGCCAGAATATGTTGGAATCAGCAGATGCTCGCGAGTTATTTAGCAGTTACGTGATCAATCGCTTTGCGATTGAGGCAATTGACAGAGAAGGAAGTGTTGAAGAGCTCAATCTTTCCTATGTTGGAACGGAAGTTGATGGGCAATATGTATGGGTTTATCAGGAAGTTGCTGACCCTCATAATCTGGCATCATTGAATGTGATTAACATGACCCTGCGAGATGTCTGGCCTGATCAAACCAATTTAGTTAATGTCGAGAAAGAGGGCAGGGTTCAGAGCTTGGAATTCGTGAGTGAAGTCGACATACTCTCAGTGGATCTCTAACTGGATCTGTTATTTCCTGCTTGATCCAGATTATTTTATTTCCAAACTTCCCAGATTTAAGTATTCGGCAATCGCCAGCCCTGCCGCGACGCTAGTGAAGGGGTCATGTTCGATTACCTTGTCGGGAAATTGGGCATCGAGAATGTTCTTCGCTGCAGGAATAAGCGAAGAACCTCCTGTTCTAATAACAAGATGAATTTCACTGGCCTTCATACCTGATTTATTCAACACTTCGCCAATTGAGTCGCTGAATTTCAGAAGAAGAGGTGCAATTATTTCCTCGAATCTTTCTCTGCTAACTTCTAATTCAATATCCAGTTCAGGAATGTCGAGTAGAGCCACTTTTTTTTGTGACAGCTCGGCTTTAAGCTCCTTAAGCGATTGGGAGACCAGATAGCTGTAATTGTTTTTGATGAGATCGTAGAGTCTCTGAAATTTTTCAGAAGCCTCATCGCCAACTCCGATTCTCTGCATGAGAGGTGTCGTGTATTTGTTTTGATTGAGCATATAACTAATGGCCCAATTCAATAAGAGATCTTCGTACTCTTCAAAAGGGAAGTAGGTTTCGATTTCCATGTCTTCCCCGGTACGCGTCCATCTCTCCCCTTTGCCCAAGAGTGGGAAAAGTAATTCTCGAAATAGCAATTGATCGATGTGATCGCCACCAAGTCCAATGCCATGAGTAGCAATGACCTTAAAGTCTTTGTTTACTCTTTGAATAATACAGAGATCTAGGGTTCCACCTCCAAAATCTACCGCCAGAAGAGTTTGCTCTTCGGATTGGGGGTTTTCATATAGATAGCTTAGAGCGGCTGCGATGGGTTCGGGATAATAACTTTGTGTCTTAAACCCCGCGTAGCCATAGGCTTCGGAGAGAAGTGATAGGGCATTTCGATTCTTGTCCCTGCTACTACCTTCGAAGTTCACGGGATGCCCAATACATGCATGGTCGCATGATTGCCCGTTGGTATCTGACTGAGGATATTGCTTGAGTACGGTATTGCGAATGCGCAATAGCAATGGCGTGATTAAAGCTACCAAGCGGAAAGGGCGATCAAACACCATCAGTCTCGGCGTGCTGGTACTTCCCAACAAGCGTTTGATTCCACGAAAGAGTCTGCCTTGCTGTCCGCCATCGACAAAAGATTGACCGTACATCAGTTGAGTGCTGGCTTCTTCAGGAAGACCTTTGTCTCCCGTCTGACCGGTAGTTGTTCTTCCTTCTCCCAGAATTTCTGCGCTGAGCTCAACTGTTCGGCCAGTATTGCTTTCTATGTAGTGGTGAATCGCATTCTGGCCAGTCTGGATTTTGAAATCCCTATCAATATAAGTCGCAGAAGGCATTACATCCGAATTAGCCTCCAGGTGAACTAGCCGGATAGATTCGCCATCAAATAGCGCAGCGGCACTATTACTGGTTCCGTAGTCCACGCCAATCGCCAGGTAGGGTTTAGTGGGTTCTTTGGCTTCAGTTTCGATGTCGTCGTCTAATAGGGATTGTTGTTGCATTGGAGCAGTATTCGCCTGAATAAGAGGTATTTAAGCTCAGTGGCTCAGGGGGCAGTCCTCACCCTGGCGGAAAAGTCGCACTTTATATCATATTCCAGACCAATATCTCCAGTGGAAACAGTGGGATATGATCAATTTCATGTTGCTGAAAGAGAGGTTTCTCGGTTGAATAATGCCGGAACTTAACCTATGCTCCTTCGGTCAAATACTTATCTCAATAAAGTGCATCATATTTGGAGTTTCCATGATTGTAGGACTTCGACGCCGCCAGCGAAAGAGCGTCAGATTATTCGCGATATCTTGTGTACTAATAGCGCTAAGCAGCCTCTCAGCACAGAGCTATGCTGGCACTATAGTTCGTGTGAGCACCAGTATGGGTGACTATTCAATAGAACTGCTAGATGATATCGCACCGATTACAGTTCAGAATTTCCTTAACTATGTGAATCGCAATGATTACAACGGGACTTTTCTTCACCGTGTTGTAGATGGCTTCGTTGCTCAAGGTGGAGCCTATCGCTTTCGGCCTTTCAGTGATCTTGAAGTAATCGCGTCAGACGCGCCCATACCCAATGAATTTAATGTGTCCAATACTCGCGGCACAGTTGCTATGGCAAAATTGCTGGGCGACCCGAATAGCGCAACCAATCAGTGGTTTGTGAATATAGCTGACAATAGTGAGAACCTGGATGTGAACAACGAAGGGTTTACGGTATTCGGGCAGGTTCTAGGAGATGGAATGGCGATTGTTGATGCCATTGATGAATTGCCCTGGTTTAGTCCAGGATCCCTAGTTCCAAACGCGCCATTTTACACCGACGTCTTTACTCCTCTGGGATTTGTAACGATTAATGTCGAAGTGATGGAAAGATTTAGTTCTGCTCCTCATGTATTTGAGAGTAATACCGGGCTACTTATTACCTCCGTAGATGTTGACAGTGGCTCTGAACTCATTAGCATGAATTTCAATCAAATAGCCGCTGGCGACAATGTAGTATTTAAAGCGAACCTGGAATCTGTCATTTCCAGACGAGATAGTTTTGATGGTATTGCCAGTTATTCTTCCGCGGACCAACGCTTGAGAATTCCCAGCCTTGAAGTGAATCTCAATGGATCCGTCAGTCTGGTTACAAACGTGGTATTAGTTCTGTCTGATCAGGAAGCGTCATTGTTTACACTCGAATCCTACGACCAATAATAAATCTAAAAATAGATTAGGGAGCTTTAGAGCTAATGGCTGCTGCACGCGGAGAATTTTCATCCAGATTTGGATTTTTAATGGCAGCCTCAGGCTCCGCAGTGGGCTTGGGAAACATTTGGGGCTTCCCTACCAATACGGCCTCCAATGGAGGCGCAGCATTTTTGATTGCTTATCTAGTTCTTACTTTCTTGCTGGCCTATCCCGCATTAATGGCAGAGCTAATTATCGGACGTCATGCCAAGTCTAATACCCTTACCGCTCTAAAATATATTTCCTCAGGAAAGAAAAGCAGATTGTTGGCTGTTGCCCTAGGTTTTGCGGGGATGATAACGGTTAGTTTTATACTTAGTTTCTATGCAATCGTCAGTGGGTGGTTTGTGGCATATTTCTTTGACCCCATTGCTCGCCTGTTAGGAATGGATGGAGTAGCGCAATGGTTAACTACAGATACCGTGACTCGTAATTCCATTTTTCTGATTGGCTTTATGATTTTGACAATTTACATTATCAGTGCAGGGGTGAAAAACGGTATTGAAAAATGGGCTTCAAGACTCATGCCCTCACTTATCATTATATTGCTCTTGCTGATTGTTTACGTAATGACTTTAGCTGGAGCTATGGATGGCTTGAGAGCTTATCTTGTTCCCGATTGGTCGCGGATCACAGAACCGCAACTGCTAGTTGATGCTATGGGGCAGGCTTTTTTCTCACTCTCTCTGGGTGTGGGCACAATGCTTGTCTACGGCTCCTATATCAGAAAGGAAGAAAACCTGCCTCTGGTAGGTAGTATGGTGGCTTTGCTGGACGTAGGAATCGCCGTTCTCGCTGGCATGTTAATTATGCCGGCGATGTATGTAGCTCTCGCCAATGGAGTAGAAATATATGATGCTGCTGGCGGTTTAATCGCGGGCCCTGGCTTGATTGTCTCTGTATTACCTTCTTTGTTTAGCAATATGGGGTTTATGGGAATCATAGTAGCTTTGGCGTTCTTCTCCTTAATGACAATCGCTTCAGTGACTTCCTCGATTTCCATGTTGGAGGTGCCAGTATCCTATACCGTGGAAAACCACGGTGTTGAGAGACATAAGGCCGCGATAGTTATCGGTTCCTTAATAGCAATAATCTCCTTGATCATTACTTTTAATTTCGATCCGCTATTCGATCTGGTAGTTACTTATGCCACCGAAGTGAGCCAACCACTGCTTGGATTTTTCTTCTGTATTTTTATAGGTTGGATCTGGAGCAGGAATGATATTCTGCTGGAGATCAAACAGGGCTGTCCCGATGCAGAGTCCGGGCTATTCTGGAAAATCTGGCCTTTCTATGTAAAATTCATCTGTCCCGTAGCCATTCTGGTAGTCTATTTCCAATAAGCAAGTGAATGCCTGTGGATGATGTTCACGGGTAACTGTGCTAAGTTTGAACGATCCGTTTATTAGGCTTAACAGGCTTTTGATAGGGGTCATATCATGACGCAACACAAATCAGCATCCGCATCGGCACATGCAAATCTCAGCCGCAGGCGGTTCCTTCAGAGTACTTCCATTATTTCAACAGCACTGCTGCCAGGAATTTCTTTGGCGGCGAATTCTTCCGTTGCTGACAATGTTAAAGCCTTAACCTTCGATGTATTCGGTACCGTGGTAGATTGGCGCGCGTCAATTATTAGGGAAGGGCAGTTGTTGGCTGCTAATAAAGGCTACGATGTTGATTGGGCTGAATTCGCTGACCGCTGGCGCTCGGGCTATGGTCCCGCGATGAATAAAGTAAGAACAGGAGAGTTACCCTGGATGAAGATCGATGATCTTCATCGAATGATTCTGGACGATCTAGTTATTGAATATGGTCTCGAGGGTATGACTGCTAAGGAGTTAGATGACTTCAATCGAGCTTGGCATCGACTGTCCCCCTGGCCAGATACTGTTGCTGGTCTCAATCGTCTGAAGACCAAGTATGTGATTACCACATTGTCTAATGGCAATGTATCCTTGCTAACCAATATGGCAAAGAATGCAGGAATGCCTTGGGACGCCATCCTGTCGGCTGAATTGTCGGGTCACTATAAGCCGGACCCTGAAGCCTATCTTAAGGCGGCAGACCTTCTCAGCCTGGCGCCAGAACAGGTAATGATGGTAGCGGCGCATCCTGGTGACCTAAGAGGCGCGGCCCGTGCTGGATTGCGAACTGCTTATGTAATTCGACCGCTGGAGCGGGGACCAGGCAGGCCAGTAAACCGAAACCCGGATGGTGAATTTGATTATACGGCAGATAGTTTCCTCGACTTGGCGAAGCAATTGGGAGCTTAATCTTGTCTGAGGTAAAAATAGACGATTCAGTGAAGAAAGAACTCGTAGTTAAAGTGCAGAAATATTTTGATGAGGAGCTGAATCAGGAAATAGGCAGCTTCGATGCAGAGTTTCTTTTAGATTTTTTTTCCGATCAATTAGGAAAGTTTTATTACAATCAAGGTCTGGCTGATGCGCTATCCGCATTCGAAGGAAAGATTGAAGATTTTAGCGATACAATTTTTCAGTTAGAGAAAGACGTAGGTTGATACAAAATCAATCCTTGTGAACCCTCAGGGGCAGCCTTATAAAGAATTTGCTACCGGTATTTTTCTGTGACTCGAAATCTATTTCCCCGCCAAGTTTTTCAATCATTCTCTTAACGATTACCAAACCCAAGCCAGTTCCCTGTGGATCTTTTTCGTCGAGGTCTTCTTCGCGAGAAAATTCCTGAAACAGACGTTGCTGAAATTCTTCACTCATTCCCCTGCCAGTATCCTCAATAGAGATCTCTATACCTAGCTTGCGCTGGAAATAGATAGCTTTATAAGCCAGGAGTATATTACCTTTGTCGGTATATTTAATCGCATTAGTGATTAGATTGACTAGCACGTGTTGTAAACGAGATTTGTCAGTCTGTACCAGTAGATTAGCAGTAGCGAACTTGGTGCTTAGTTCCAGGCCTTTTTCCAAAATTGAAGGGGTCATCAAATTTTTGATTTCATTGAGAAAGGCTGACATTTCAAGTAAATCGAACTCGGGTTCAAAATTATCGGATTCTAGCTCTGCCATTTCTAAAAGATCATTGATTAGATTGTGAAGATGGCTGCTCTGATTGATCACGGTAGACAAATGTTGGCGAGTGGGGTCGTCTGGGGACTTTGACTGAGCGGCTAATAGGCGTTTGGAATTGGAAAGGATAAGGTGAACCGGTGTTAGAAATTCACGGGAGATATGTCTTAGAAACTCACCCTTGGCTTTAGTAGCCATATGAGCACCAGCAAGTTCCTCATTCTTCGTTCGTATGAATTCTGCTACAGACATCAGTATTAAAACAGCCGCCATCGCTATAAGGCCTTCCTCGATAACACTTATGGAAGATGCTCGTTCTATCCATGCGAATTTGTAAGCAATAAATGTCAGGAAGACAATAATGATGAGATTCCAGGCCAAAAACAAGTAGAGCGCAGACTTCGACCCTTGAATTGCTGTGATGCCAGCTATACATAGAACCATGACCACTATTGACAGGCCAAGCAGAGTTAGAATTTGCACATTCTCGGCTGAAATAAATTCATAAGGAATAAGCAGAAAATACAAGCTAAAGGGAATCAAGCTATAAAAAATAAAGCGTAAAACAATATTTACTCTGCCGCGATATTGACTGTCAAAATTCATAGAGCGACCTATGATGCAAAAACTTGCGAATGCTCCACAGGTAGCGATTAGGGATAGTCTTGAATTAATTTCGATATTCTCTCCCCAAAACCACAATCTTCCTAAACCACTCTGGGTAAGAATAAACGGAATGATGGAGGCGAAAAAAAGCGTTGCGCCAGCAAATTGTTGTTGCTTGGCAACCAAGTAGAGAGCGGCACAAATAATTAAACCAATAGCGAAGAGCGCTAACGCTGCACCATAGAACATCATGATTGCCTGTTGATCAGATGCGAATACGCGGAAGGTGGTTAAAGTGAGTGGAAGCTCCACTCCAGTGCCCGAGACAGCGCGAATGTATACGGTAGTCGAAGCAGAACCCAGGGATATTTCAAATGGTATGGCTGGAATACGAAAACGGTAGAGCTGTTCTGACAAAGGAACAGAATCCCCAGCCCTTGAACTCGATATCACGCGATTGTCTTGGATGAAGAAAAATTCTAACTCATCGAGAACTGGTGCGTTCACCGTTAGCAACAAGTCCAGATCAGACAAGCCTTCTCCAGAAAGAACTAGGGAGAACCAGAAGGCTGAATCTGACATCCCCATTGTTGGTATTTCTTGGCTAGATCGTTGCCAGCTCTGCTCATTATTTATGATGTCTTGAATGTTGAGGTTTTGATCCGGGTCTTCGAAATAGTCCAGGTAAGGGCCTAGGCTTATAGGAAGTTGATTGGCGCGGACATTGACTTCAGCACCGCTCGCTGGAATTGAAATCAGCGTCAATATGGCGGTAGTGATCAATACAAGTGCGAGAGAGCAAGAGTGCAAGATGGATCGATTGAAGAAGTATAAGAAAGCGGCTGCTAGATTCATGGGAGATTCTGGGGCTTTGTTTTTGGCTTATTATAGGTCATACCATGCAGCTCATTGCATGAATTATCAGATTTCACGGAATTATCTGGGACTCAGCATCTATTTCCTATTGAAACCAACGGCCTATACGCTGCTAACTGATTCGCGAGCGCTTACAAGGAGTAGAAGTCTGCTGAGTTCATCCCAAGGGTTTGCGACATTCATTCCTTTGATAGACTGATCAATCAAGCGACAGTGATTGAGTAGTTCCCACACCTTCTCCTGATTCATCCGCCCAAGTACAGAGCTGATTGCATTCTTGCGGTTAAACCAAACCCTGAAAGCCTGGATAATGGAAGGTATGTTTTGTCCTTTCTCTGCGCTCTCTAGCATAGGGATCAAGCTTCTCAGCTCGCGGCTAATCGCAGCCAAGATTACAAGCGGAAAAATTCCCTCATTTCTGAGAGCAGTTAGCATTTTTTGGGAGCGAGGAGTGTCTCCCAAGAACGCGGCATCCACCAGCTGGTAGGCATTGAAGCGAGAACTGTCTGCGACAATCTGCATTACTGTCTTGCTGTCTAGCGTTATAGTTTGCCCGTCTGGAGTATTGGACAGTAATTTGATTTTTTCGATTTCCTGCATTGCGGCCAATAGATTCCCTTCAACTTTGTCCGCTAGCAGGGAAATAGCCTGGGGCTCCGCCTGGATTCCTTCGCGTATTAGTCGTTGTTCTAACCAGCTGTGTAATTCTTCTCTCTTTACTGGCCATATCTGCATCAGTACGCCGGCTGATTCAATCTGGGTGAACCACTTGGTTTTTAATGTTCCTGCATCAAGTTTAGGACCGCTAATAAGAATAAGGAAGTCCGGATTGGGCTCATCCAGATAACGCTGAATTGCTTTCTTGCCCTGATCGTCCAGTTTGGCAGAGCTTAAACGGAGTTCGATGATTTTTTGTTCGGAAAAGAGAGACAGATTAGATGTTAAATGTTGAAACTCTTCCCAGTTAAAACTTCGATCTACGCTTAAGACATCTCGTTCCAGGAAGCCGGCGCTGCGAAAATGAGAGCGAATGGTATCTGCAGCTTCTTGCATAAGCAGAGGATCATCTCCGCTTAGCCAATAGAGAGGCACTGAACTGCTATTAAGAGTTCGGTTCAGTTGTTCGGGTTTAATTTTCACGGTTTACCGAGCAGCTTAATTGCTGACGGCTGAAAGCCGGCGAATCAGTTGATTTCCTAGCTCTCGCCGCATCTCAGAAGTGATGATTTCGATTTCTTCCTGATTGCCATTAAGATTTTCAATATCTTCGAAATAGGCTCTCTCAACGAAGAGAGTCTCAGGACTTATCAAATACTGCTCTGATAGGCTTAACGCGACTTCCAACTCGAGCCTCAGTTCATGCTGCGCTGCTCGGGCTCTGGGGTTTACAGTTATCGGTCGGCTAGTCAGTTGTTCATTTCCCAGGGTTAGTGAGAGCAATTCCTGATTACTCCCATTGAATTCAGAAATTTCTACTGCTACTCCAGAGCTTTCCAAGCTACGCCGAATTAGGCGGGAAAGCTCGCTATTGGGCTGTTGCGTAGATAGCTGAATACTGCTGAAATTCGCAGAAAGGCTATCACTGCTGCGTAAGCTGAAGCCACAGGCCGAGACCGCTAGCAGCAGTCCTGCTAGCAAGACGAATTTCATTTGTTGTAGATATCTCATTTTTCCATTTCTTCTGACTCTCAGAAAATACTACCAGCTAATTCACGACAATATTTACCAGTTTTCCAGGTACTACAATAACTTTTCTTACCGTGCCTGCATCGGTGTATTTTTTTATCGCTTCATTTTCGAGAGCCAAGGATTCTATAGCCTCTTTATCCAGGTCCTTGGAAACCTCGATTTTGGCTCGAAGCTTGCCATTCACCTGTAACACGATAAGCACATTACTTTGAGTCATCGCTGACTTATCTACTTCTGGCCATCGCGCATCCATAACCGCGCCTTCGTGGCCTAAATAGTTCCACAATACGTGACTGAAGTGCGGTGTTATCGGCGCCAGCATTAAAATCACCGATTCGAGCGCTTCCTGAATAATCATCTGATCTGCTTTGCCGTCGGCCGAGTCAGTGAAACGATTTACGGCATTGAGTAATTCCATACTTGCAGCGATTGCAGTATTGAATGTGTGTCGCCGGCCACAATCATCGGTCACTTTTTCGATTGTCTGATGGGTTTTCAGGCGAAGTTTTGTCTGCCGTTCATTTAATTCGGTGTTGGAAAAAGAGTCGACTTGAATTGGCTGGTGAGAATTAACAATTTTCCAGAGCCTCTTCAGGAAGCGGTAGCTGCCCTCAACACCACTATCGGACCAATCCATAGATTGATCGGGGGGAGAAGCGAACATGGTAAACATGCGCACAGTATCAGCGCCATATTTTTCAATCAGGGGCAACGGATCAACAGTGTTGCCCGTTGATTTTGACATCTTAGTGCCGTCCTTCAAAACCATACCTTGAGTGAGCAGCTGAGCGAAGGGCTCGTCTGAATTCACCAGGCCTTCATTGCGCATTAACTTGTGAAAGAAGCGGGCATATAGCAAGTGAAGGATTGCATGCTCGACTCCGCCAATATATTGATCAACGGGTAACCAGTAATCGGAGCGTTCATCGAGCATCGCCGAGTCTTGGTCGCGGCAAGCAAAGCGCGCGTAATACCAGGAAGACTCCATGAAGGTATCAAAAGTATCGGTTTCTCGCCGTGCTTCAGCCTGACACTTGGGGCATTTCACTTTATAAAATTCTGGAAGCTTGCCCAAAGGAGAGCCGCTATCGTCAAACTCAATGTCTTCAGGTAAGCGAACTGGCAAATCTTCATCGGGTACAGGTACGGAGCCACAGCTTTCGCAATTGATTATGGGAATAGGTGTGCCCCAATATCGCTGTCTCGATACGCCCCAATCACGAAGCCGAAAATTCACCTTCTTGGAACCCTTGTTCATGCTACTCAGGTGCTTTTCAATAGCGTCGAAGGCCTCTAGAAAATCGAGCCCGTCGAATTCTCCTGAATTTATCAGAATGCCTTTTGCTGTGTAGGCCTGTTCCTCCAAGTTACAATCTTCTGTTTCTGAAGCAGGTTTTATGACTTGTTTGATCTCGAGGTCATATTTACGCGCGAATTCCCAGTCCCGTTGGTCGTGAGCAGGAACCGACATAACGGCGCCCGAGCCATAGCTCATTAGTACGAAGTTTGCGACAAATATTGGAAGCTGCTGCCCGCTAATAGGATGGATGGCCTTTAGCCCTGTATCCATCCCAAGTTTTTCCATGGTCGCCATTTCGGCTTCGGCAACTTTGACCTTACTCTGTTCGTCGATGAAGCTGGTCAGTTCAGAATTTGATGCTGCAGCTTTCATCGCAAGAGGATGTTGAGGAGCGACAGCGACGTAGGTGACACCCATTAAGGTATCTGGGCGGGTGGTATACACCGAGAACGTTTTTAGGGCTTCATCATCTTCATCGGCAACATCGAAATCCAGCTCGACACCCTCTGAGCGGCCAATCCAATTGGATTGCATAATGCGAACTTTTTCCGGCCAGCCGTCCAGTTTGTCCAGGTCATCTAATAACTCTTGAGCGAAATCAGTGATCTTGATGAACCATTGTGGAATTCTTCGTCTTTCAACCACTGCGCCGGAGCGCCAGCCGCGACCGTCAACCACTTGCTCATTTGCAAGCACGGTTTGATCTACAGGGTCCCAATTGACCTCGGCTTCTTTTTTGTAAACCAGGCCCTTATTAAACAAGCGTGTGAAAAACCACTGTTCCCAGCGGTAGTAGCCAGGGTGGCAGGTAGCAAGTTCGCGATTCCAGTCATAGGCAAAGCCCAAAGTTTGCAGCTGTTCACGCATATAATTTATGTTGCTATAGGTCCACTTGGCTGGTGGAACTTTGTTCTGTATGGCAGCATTTTCGGCGGGTAAGCCGAAAGCATCCCAACCCATGGGCTGCAGAACATTCTTGCCCAGCATGCGATGGTATCGACTAATGGCATCACCGATGGAGTAATTGCGCACATGACCCATATGCAAGTGACCACTGGGATACGGGAACATGGAAAGGCAGTAAAATTTCTCTTTGCTGGTATCTTCAGTAACTTGAAAGCTGTTATTTTCAAGCCAATAGGATTGTGCAGTGGATTCTACTTCGCTGGGATTATATCGATCGGTATTGCTGCTCATTGCTTCTCTAAAACGCGTATTGGGTAAATGAATTGTTTGTCGTTACAAGGTCAGCAAGGATAACCTAGAGCCGTGCTCACAGGTAGCTGTGTGGCGACAAATTTTAAGGATTTTTTCTTTATCAGCGGCGCTGGTTCGCAGGCGAGGAAGTCACTTTAATTAGTTTGATCTGGCGACTATCCGCATTGAGAACTGTGATTAGGTACGATCCAATATTTACGGATTCACCTCTCTCAGGAATATGGCCAAATTTCTGTAAAACCAGCCCTCCAATCGTAGTGAACTCCTGATCACTGAATTCCGTATGGAAATAGTCATTGAATTCATCCACTGGAGTCAGAGCTTTGACGATATGGTTCTCTTCATCAAATTTCTTGATGTAGCTATCATCATCGACGTCGTGTTCGTCTTCGATTTCACCCACTATCTGTTCAAGCACATCCTCGATGGTAACCGCTCCGCAAACACTGCCATATTCATCGATCACAAGGGCCATATGTTGCCGAGTCTCTCTAAATTCTTTAAGCAGAACGTTAAGCCTTTTGCTCTCGGGCACAAAGGTTGCAGGTCTTACTACATCCTTAATATTGAATTTATCGGAGCCTTTGGCAAGAATCAGAGGTAGAAGATCCTTAGCTAAAAGGATTCCCATTACATTGTCCACGCTCTCACCGGTTACAGGAAACCTGGAATGGGAGGCCTTGGTGATCAGTTCAATGATGTCTGTTATAGGCAGGCTAGCTTCAACTGTAACCACCTGAGAGCGAGGGATCATGATATCCCTAACCTGCATGCTGGAGACCTGAAGCGCGCCTTCAATGATAGCGAGGGCATCGGCATCGAGCACCTGATCTTGCTCGGCATTACGTACCAATTCAAGCAGGCTTTTGGTGTCGGTGGGCTCGTCTGAGAAGAATTGAGCAAGTTTATCGATCCAGGACCGGGGTCTTGAATCGATACTAGAATCGTCGTCGGTCATGCTCTGGCTAATCGTCCTCTAGTTGTTAAGCTAAGTATAGTTGAGCCCAGTACTATTGAGCCTGTATAGGGCTCACCCTATCAAATAAGGGTTTGCTATTCCAAGGCTTTCAAGCACTGAAATTTCCAGAATTTCCATGGATTCAGCATCTTCAGTGGTTTGATGATCATAGCCTAGTAGATGGAATGTACCGTGAACCAGCAAATGGGCCCAATGTGACTGAAGCTCTTTGCCCTGATCAGATGCTTCTTTCTCCACTATAGTTGGGCAGACTACGATGTCACCCAGTGGTAATTCATCTAATTGCTGGGCGATGCTTTCAGGTAAATTCGCAGGAAAAGAGAGCACGTTAGTGGCGGAATCCTTGTTCCTGAACTTCCGGTTCAGCCTTTGAGATTCTTCTTCTTCAACAAAACGAACACTGATATTAACTGGAAGCGCTTGATTGGAAAATTGTAAGGCTGCATTTACCCACTTATCAGCAAGCTGCTGCTCCGGGAGCCAGTGGGCGTTACAGTCTTCAAGAATTTCAATTGTCGCGGTCATTACTCTTCGCGGAATCTTGGTTGGCTAATTGGGAAACAGACTGAAGGTCATATTTTTCATAGGCTTCTACGATGCGTTGTACTAGACGGTGGCGCACCACATCTTTGGAATTGAAATAGGTGAAGCCAATATCATCAATTCCCTCTAGCACCTTACTGACATGGACCAGACCTGAGCGAGTGCCTTTGGGTAAATCGATTTGTGTTACATCACCGGTAATTACCGCAGTTGAGCCAAACCCAATTCGAGTGAGAAACATTTTCATCTGGGCAGTGGTGGTATTCTGACTTTCATCAAGAATAATATAAGAGTTGTTTAGAGTTCTGCCGCGCATATAGGCGAGAGGGGCAACCTCGATAACGTTTTTTTCAATGAGCCGACTGACTTTTTCAAAGCCTAACATTTCATAGAGAGCATCGTAGAGTGGGCGTAAATAAGGATCGATTTTTTGCGCAAGATCACCTGGCAGAAACCCGAGTTTCTCACCGGCTTCCACTGCTGGGCGAACCAGCAAAATCCGATTCACCTGATCCTTGATTAATGTCTCTACGGCACAGGCTACAGCTAGGTATGTCTTGCCTGTGCCTGCTGGTCCAATTCCGAAATTGATGTCAAAGCGCTGAATGTTACGTACATACTGCCGCTGATGACCGCTGCGGGGTTTAACCGATACTTTGGGTGTCTTGATGAATACGCTTTCTTCATTTTCCTCTGTGGAGAAATTTTCAAGGTTTCGAGTTTCTTGCAGAGCAAGATGAATCATATTCGGACTTAGCGTGCTGCCGCCGGCAGTTGCTGAGTAGAGTGCTTCGAGTATTCGACTACCATCATTCACTGCAGATTCAGTACCGGACAAATGAAAACAATTTCCTCGCTGCTGGATTTTTAGCGCAAGGAAGGATTCAATTTGCTGAATGTGTTCGTTGAGGTGCCCGCAGAGGCTGGAAAGGCGCTGAGCGTTATCCGGAACCAGGGTCAGTGAAATGCTATGTGTGCTCACGTGTTCAGTATTTCTCTCTTTGAAGTGATTTTTTTAAGTGTTGCTTTCGTTTAACAGATGCCCCAGCAGGGAATTGGGAAGAGCATCAGTAATTCGTGCAGTTGCAAATTTGCCAACAAGTGAAAGATTGTCGCTGGGAAAATTCACCACACGATTATTTTCAGTTCTACCTTGTAGATCCCCAGTATGTTTCTTCGATTGTCCGGTTATCAATATACGCTGGTCGCTACCCACCATGGACTCGCTGATCCCTATAGCATGCTTAATAATCTGCGACTGCAGTGTTGCCAATCTATGTTTTTTCTCCTGCTCCGGAGTCTTGTCTTCGAGGTCCGCTGCAGGTGTTCCGGGTCTGGCGCTATAGATGAAACTGAATGAAGTATCGAAGCCAATATCAATTATGAGATTCATGGTGTCTTCGAAATCCTTATTGCTTTCACCGGGAAAGCCAACAATGAAATCAGAAGACAGGCTTATGCCTGGTCTATTTGCCTGAATCTTACGAATAATTGATTTGTATTCCAGTGTCGTATGACCTCGTTTCATGGCGGCCAAAATCCGATCTGATCCGCTTTGAACTGGTAAATGTAGATGGGAAACCAATTCGGGTACCTGATTATAGACTTCAACGAGATTGCTGTTAAATTCCACTGGATGGGAGGTCGTAAAGCGGATCCGATCGATACCCTCGATGGTAGAGATATATCTGATTAGTAAGGCTAGATCAACGACTGAGCCTTCATGACTCAGGCCGCGATAGGCATTTACATTCTGGCCAAGCAAATTTATTTCCCTTACGCCTTGTTCAGCCAGATGAACAGCTTCGGCCAATACATCATCAAGAGGTCTACTGACTTCCTCTCCACGGGTATAGGGAACAACACAGAAGCTACAGTATTTACTGCAGCCTTCCATTATGGTCAAGAAAGCCTGACAGGAATCTGCCTCTGGTTGGGGCAGCGCGTCAAACTTTTCAATTTCCGGGAAACTGATGTCCACTACAGGGCGTCCCCGTGATGGTGATTTAAGCATCTGTGGAAGTTTGTGCAATGTTTGCGGACCAAAGATCACGTCTACATAGGGTGCTCGCTTTCCGATTGCCTCGCCTTCCTGGCTGGCAACACAACCCCCAACAGCAATCTTGAGTTCGGGATTGTTCTCTTTGAGTTTTCGCCATCTACCGAGTTGATGAAAAACTTTTTCCTGAGCTTTTTCTCGAATTGAACAGGTATTAAGCAGCAACAAATCTGCATCAGAAGGGTCATCTACCCGTACAACTTCGTCGGTTTCTTTTAGCAGGTCCAGCATGCGCGCAGAATCATATTCATTCATCTGGCAGCCATGAGTCTTGATGAAGACTTTCTTCATGCCACGCGGAATTGAGCCCTCGATGCCACGAGGAATTGAATCATCTGTCTGATCAAGATCTGCCGGATTGGCTATGTTGCTGGTTGTCACGATTATCTTCGCCTGCTGGGGCATTTTGAAAAAGGGGGCGAATTATAACAGCAAAAAACCACGATACTTAACAGGGAATTAGCGCATAATGGCTTGAATTACCTGTAAATAGCCAAATATTAAGCCTGCGGGGGTCTTATCCCTATCAAGCGCGTGCATAGCACAGCAGAAAAGCTTGAGAACAATATTTGTCTAAATTATCTAAGAGATTGATTTAAATGGGAAATACTTCAGAAATATACAAAATTACTTTTCTCAACAAGAGCAAGGTTTACGAAGTCTTTGCAAAACAGGTTTATCAGAGCGATCTCTACGGATTTATCGAGGTAGAAGACTTCGTATTTGATGAGCGTAGTCAGGTAGTAGTCGATCCTACTGAGGAAAAGCTAAAAGCAGAATTCAGTGGTGTTAAGAGAAGCTTTATTCCTATACAGGCTGTTATTAGAATCGATGAGGTTGAGAAGACCGGAGTTAGCAAAATTTCCAGCGGGGATAATGTTTCTGCTTTTCCGGTCTCAATTGTTGGTGGAAAAACCGACAAGAAAGACTCCTGAGTGACACCCTATTCGATAGGTTTGACAGGTTAGCGGATAACGATAAATGGATGAAGTAAGCCTGGATTCTTCGAGCAGTGAAAACCACCCCTATACAGAATTAACTCCCGACTCCGTTTTGGAAGCAGTTGAGGCCCTCGGTTATGAAACTGATGCGCGAGTTTTTGCGCTCAATAGCTATGAGAATCGTGTATATCAGATTGGGGTTTTTGATCAGCCTTCCATTATTGTGAAATTCTATCGTCCCGGGGGATGGACGAATGAGCAAATTCACGAAGAACACAATTTTACTCGCGAGTTAGTTGATCTGGATATTCCTGTTATTCCCCCTCTGGACTTTGGCGATAAAGGCAGCTTGCTTCAGCATGGGAATTTTAGGTTCTCAGTATTTGAGCAGTTTGCGGGCCGACCCCCTGAGCTAGATAATCTGGATAATTTATTAGTGATGGGGAGATTTGTAGGGCGTTTGCATGCTGTAGGCGCCATGTCTAATTTCAAACACCGGGTTGAGCTTTCTATTGAAAGATTAGGTGTCTCCAGTCGAGCATATCTTCTGGAGAATAATTTCATACCTAAAGATTTGGTGGCAGCTTATGAATCCCTGTCATCAGACCTAGTGCAAAAGATTGAAGGTATTTACAAGCAGCATGGCGAGTTTAACCACATAAGAATTCACGGAGATTGTCATACTGGTAATGTTCTATGGAGAGGAGATACCCCTCACTTTGTGGATTTTGATGACACCATGAATGGCCCGGCAATTCAGGATTTGTGGATGATGTTGTCAGGTGATCGAAACCAGCGACAGGCGCAATTGTTGGAACTGGTGGAGGGCTATAATGAATTTCACAATTTTAGAGCCTCAGAACTTCAAATTATTGAAAGTCTGCGAACTTTGCGCTTAATGAACTACAGCGCTTGGTTGGCGCGTAGGTGGGAGGATCCAGCATTTCCCTTAAGTTTTCCCTGGTTCAACACAGAGAGATACTGGGCAGAACACATCCTGGAATTGAGGGAGCAGTTATTTGCATTGGATGAGCCCATTCTGCAGCTCATCTGACTGCAGTTCATTAGAGTACTTTATACTTTAAGACCTACACCGCCGATTTCTTCAGAGCTGTCCATATACACATGTGAAAGATTTGACTCCTCAAGGAATTTTTTACCATCTTCTTCATCTTTTAACATGGCAATTGTGGCAAAAGATCCGGAAATAGCGCAAAGGGGAGAGGCAACACTTACTGCGCGAAGACCTGAACTGGGCCAGCCTGTTTTAGGATTGAGGATGTGACTGTATCGCTTGCCCTCATGCTCGAAAAACCTTTCGTAATCGCCGCTTGAGGCAAGTCCTCCTCGAGTAATATCGATCTTTGCCATCAAAGAAGCATCTTCTTTAGGGTTTGCCACGCCAATGGTCCATGGCTTTTCGTCAGGCTGAGGACCTATGGCAGCAAAGTCGCCGCCTAGATTGATTAAGCCGTGGGTGATACCTAAGTCTCGGCCAAGTTTTGCTGTTGCATCAGCAGCATATTCTTTAACAATACCGCCGAGATCTATTTGCATATTTTTCGGCAGAAACAGTCGGGATTTTTTGGCAACTAGTTTGTGGTAGCCAATATGGGGAAGCACCTCATCTATTTGTCCCTGAGTTGGAACGATTCCACGTTGAAAATCCCAGATGTAATGAAGTATCCCCGCAGTTATGTCGAATAGGCCTTCACTCTGCTCGTAGCAGCTCAAGGCGTGATTGAACAACGCTTGAGTCTCGGAATCGACCTTAATGCCCAGTTTGTTTCCGTGGGAGGCGTTAATATCCGACAGAAAGCTTTGTGGCTCAAATCTGGAATATTTCTTCTCGAGGCGAGTAACTTCCCCGGCGAGTCTCTGAATTAATTGTTTGGCTTCTATTCGAGAGTCACTGTAGACCTGAATTTCGCAGTAACTGCCCATAGCCTTGAATGTGTAGCGTTTTAGTGATGGATCCATGTGTCTTTTTTTTAAAAAGTGAAATCGATTCCGAGGGAAAGCCGGGTATATTTTACCAGTGCTGTGCTCGATTGATTTACGGAGTGAACAGAATAATCCTCATTTGCCAGATATCGTTCTGCAGTTAATGTCGCTTTCCAATTTCCCATGTCGGCGACAAAGCTAATGCCTCCGCTGATGGCTCCAAAGGCGGACAAACGATAATCGCTAGATTGGTACTCCGTCAAGGGTTTAAGAAAATCATCTATATTTGTAAAGAAATCAGCTGATGATTGACTGTAGTAACGTATGCTCGGAATTGCTCGAAATCGGCGCCCAAGGTTTTGATGCCAGGATAGGTCAGCGGTGTGGGAACTAATGCCGAAATCGTCATGGTAGTAGCGATAGTTGATGTGCAGCGACGCATCTGCTTCTACCAAAAAGCGACGGTAGGAATTGCTAAGTGCAAATTGTGTTTTATCGTCAGGCCTGGAGTCGCGAAGCTTATAGGGGTCACTAAGAAAACCAGATTGCTCGGTAATGCTCAGGGCTGACTGGAAGCTGGAAAATTGATTAATGACCTGGCTAATGGAGAAAAACACGGAACTGCTGTGTTTTGATTCATCGCTTACTCGATTAAATAGTGTTGCGTCAGTAGGAAATATTTCATCCGAGGAATAGCTAAACCCCAATGCCAGCGTAGTTAGCTCATTGTTGAAATGTCTCTCGCCGTTAAAACCGCCATAGATTGCTCGATAATCGTTTTCTTCCGAATAGCCGACATTTCCACTAATGCTCCCATTAAGCAGATAGTAACTACCGCCTATAGCTAATTCTGATCGTCGGTCATGAATACCACTTGCACCGCTGAGATTCACAATCGGATTTCCGTCCAGCCCGGCACTGGTGAACCAGGGAGAAGCGCCACTGAGAGATTCATAGTTGGCGTCAACCCTCAGCGACATGTTTCGACCTAGCGGCGATACTAATTGAAATTGATGAACATCGATGTCGTAGCGGTCTAAGTCGCCAAGCGGCGCTTCCTTCCGTGACAGCTCATCTTCTTTGTAGCTGGAGATTTTATAGGAGAGTGTCTTCACCGTCGGCGGAGCATCGGCTCCAGCTATCCCAGGCAGTGCCAGAGCGGTGGTGGATAGAGCAATAAGACTCTTAGACGTGGCTTTCATAGGCTGTACCCTTATATTTCAGTTACAGCCATATTAGTTACAGCCACATCCTCCACCGGCTGCGCTGTTGCCGCCGGACGAGGCTTCTTTGCTGAAGAATATATGATCATTGAGTGCGCTTTCTAATGGGTCTGGTTTCCAGGCCATCTCGGGCTGTGCAAGATAGCCTCGCTCCCATGCTCTTACCTCAGTACAAGCTGATACCGATAGAATTATCAAGATTCCCAAGATAAATACAGTGATGGGCTTCATTGTTTAGCTTCCGGCGAGAGCTTTTTTAACGGCTTCTTCGATGATTTCGATGTCACCACTACGGAATCCCATATGCACGAGTTGGACAGTGCCCGATGCGTCGATTAAGTAAGAAGTTGGCATGCCATAGACTTCAAACAATTCAGAGATTTCTCCCAAAGGGTCAACGGGAATCAGGAAGTCCAGAGGAGTGTCCAATAGGAAATCGAGACCATCCTCGATGGGATTGTCTACGGTGATCGCCACTACCTCGAAATCTTGATCCTTATATTTATGATAGAGCTCATTATATAACGGCAGAGAGGTCAAGCAGGGAGCACACCAGGAAGCCCAAAAATCCACTAACACAGTCTTTCCCTTCAGGCTTTCACTTGAAATGGCTGGTTTGCCGGCGTAGATGGAGGGAATGGAAAATTCCGGCAGCATATCGCCTTCTTCCAAGGCGGACAGGCTTGATACACAGCATGCGGCGAGGGTCGCCAGCAATATTTTGGGTAAAGATTTGATAATCATCAGGATTCCTTTTTATTCACTGATAGAGACTATAACGTATGAAAATTGAATTCGTCTACAAGATAGGTGATTTCTATGCCGGTTCTGCCATCGAGGTTGCGAGGTTTCGGATTAGCTTCTTCCAACGCCGTCGCTGGGCTTTAAATTGAAATTGCACTTCTTTGTAATGATCTTTTATTTGTAAAAGTTCTAGCTGGCCAAGGTCGTCAAGTCTGTCTTGTAGCTGCTTACCTTTGGCTTCATACCAGACTTGTCTGCGTTCCGTCCAAAGCTGCAGAGTGTGCTGCAATTGCTCGTATTCGTTTTCCAGCTTCAGCTGCCAGCTTTCCGGAATATCCAGTAGCTCACATTTTTCTGCAGCGCAGCGGTATTGCATTGCAAGTCGTGCTTTCTCGATCTGGGCAAACGAGCATCGTTTTAACTCTGTTGTTAAGCCCAAAAAAGAAAGACTCTTAATAATCCATTTCGTTGGGTCGAACTGCCACCATTTGATCCCATTGCGATAGTCCCACTGAAAGGTATGGTGATAATTATGGTAACCCTCACCATAAGTGACTAAAGCCAGGAATCCATTGTCACGTGCAGAGCTGGCGTCACTGTATGGTTGTCTTCCCCACACATGGGCTGCAGAATTGATTAGATAGGTGACGTGTTGGCTCAGCACCAAGCGCAACAATCCTCCGAGCAGCAGGCCGGCAATAATGTCGCCACCCAGATATCCAAGGAATGCAGGAAGAGCTATGTTGCTTGTCAGAACCAGAGTTAGATAATTTCTGTGTTGCCACATCACAACCGGATCCCGTTGGAGGTCTTTAGCATTGGAGAAATCCATGGCTCCACTTTCGTAATTACGCAGTATCCAGCCAATATGAGAGAACCAAAATCCTCGACCGGCAGAATACGGATCACGCTGATTGTCATCTACATGCTGATGGTGGCGCCGGTGTTGGGAAGCCCAATTCAGCACATCGTTTTGCAGTGCGCAGGCACCACCGAGAGCGAATATTATCCGTAGCAAGGGGTGAGCTCTATATGCTTTATGGGACCAGAGACGATGGTAACCTGCGGTAATCGATATACCGCAAAATGCCATAAGCGCAATAAATACAATCCAATCATACATTTCGAAGCCGTAGAAATAGCCGTACAGTGGTACCATGGTGACTGCTAACGCAGGTGTGATGCTGAACAACAACATGTTGACCCAGTTGATTGGTGCTTTTTCCATGTTTCAATATTCCTGCGCGTTGAGCTGAAGACGAATCACTGTATCACGAGTCTAAATCAAATACAGTGCAGCGCAAATCGATTGAAACTAGTTTCGAATGAGTCGCTGAGACTTGATAGGGGAGTTGCAATGGAAGAGAAAATTACTGAGCTGGAAACTAAATTTAGTTTCCAGGAAGACTTACTGCATGAGCTAAATGATTGTGTCATCCGGCAGCAAAAGCAGTTGGATGAAATCATTGGTCAGATGAGAATTTTCAAGGAGCAGCTTGAAGATATGGCATTAGAAGGCTCCAAACCTCCCGGTGAGGATCAGCAACACGAGAAGCCTCCTCATTATTGATATCGACTAATAGAAAGGCAGATTCGCGTGAGGTATTCGGTGATCCGACCCCACTTCACTTTAGCGACATCAACTCACGGCAGCGACGTCGTCAGCCTGTAAACCTTTATCGCCTTCGCTTACTTCAAATTCAACTCTCTGGCCATCTCGCAACACTCGGTGCCCTTCGCCCCTGATAGAACGAAAGTGAACAAATATGTCCTCGCCACTGTCTCTGGTAATGAAGCCGAAGCCTTTATTTGCGTTAAACCATTTTACTTCACCGCTTTCCCTATGGTCAGCATATCCATCTTCAGTTCCATAGTTGCCTGAGAGATTAGATTTGGCTGCGGATGAGGCAAGTGATGTGGCAAGCAAGATGGCAATAAATAGTGATAGCAGCACCAATGGCAGAGAATTTAGTGTCAACACGAATTCTTGTTGGCTCAAGATGTAGAGCGGGGCTGATAGTAAAAGGGTGATAATAATGGCAATTGAAATAGGCTTTTTGAACATGTTTGTACTCATTTTTCTAATTATTTTGATGGCTGGGGTAGCGTAGTGCTCAGGACACCCAGCGCCAGAAATAGAAACTACACTACTGTCCCCGCAAAGAAAACCGTGGGTTGATACTGAATCTATTGGCAAACAGTCTTTGTTTTCTTCAGCTTCAATTCAGCTTGAGCTTGTTAAATTACGCTCACTAAGGGTGAATTCATCAACAAGTCTGCACTCTTGATCAATACGCGATAACAATGCTGAGAGAGGAAGAAAGACATGAATACGAAATTAATTGCCGTAATCGGATTGAGTTTGGGACTAATATCTAGTGGTTCAGTGGCTGAAACCAGCTTCGAAACTGCTCAAGTAGTCGAATCACGCCCCATTTACGAGATTGTGGAAATATCCGCGCCTCAGGAGCAATGCTGGGAAGAAGAAATGGCTGTGGATCGCTATTCTTCCCGTCGAGATTCTAATACTCCTGTGCTGGTGAGCACTATTGTCGGTGGTGCTATCGGTAATGCAGTTGGGCACGGTAAGTCTAATAAGCGAATTGGCGCAGTTCTCGGCGCTATGTTGGGGCACTCAATCGGACGTGATATTATCCGTCAGAATGATCAGGCGAATATTCGTGAATATGAGACCGTTCAGCGCTGCGAGACCGTCTATCAACAACATGAAGAAGAGCGTCTGGTAGGCTATCAGGTGACTTATCTCTACAATGGAGAAGAGCACTCTGTGAGAACAGATTCAGATCCTGGTGAAGAAATCAGGCTGAGAGTGGATGTACAAGCAGTATTGTAAATGAGACGAAGGCTGAACAGCTCGCTAGCTGATGCCAGGGTCGAACGAGGTGAGTTTTGAATAAATCAACGAGGGTAACTGCGGCAGCATTGATGCTGCTATTCATTGCCGAATCCGGTTATGGACAGCAGCTACCTCCGGCACAGTTGAATCCAGGTGATCTTCGCAATTCTGTCCAGCAATCCCCGGCGAATCCCGCTCAACTCACAACGGTAACCCAGCGACGGGCAGTTGCTCTGGCAAGGCAGCAATATGCTGGAAATATTCTGCGCATAAGTCTGGTAGGAGAGGGAGCTAATCAACGTTATCAAATACGCATGGAAAATGAAGGCAAGGTTTTTACGGTATTCGTTCATGCAACTACTGGTCAAGTAAGCAGTGGCGGCTAGCCATATTTGCGCATTTTATAAGGTGAGTCTTTATGCGATTACTTGTAGTCGAAGATGAAGAATTATTGCGAGAGCAATTGGTACAGGGTCTGGTAAAGCACGGTTATATAGTTGATGGAGCAGAAGATGGAAGGTCTGGTCTTTACTACGCAACAGAATTTGAATACGACGCAGCAATTATTGATTTGGGCTTGCCTGAAATTGATGGCATCTCTCTTATTCAGAAAGTTCGCTCAGAAGGAAAGGAATTCCCAGTTCTAATACTCACAGCGAGAGGGGATTGGCAGGACAAGGTAGCCGGTCTTGATGCTGGCGCAGATGATTATGTGGTTAAGCCATTTCAGTTAGAAGAAATTGTTGCTCGGCTTAACGCACTGCTTAGAAGAGCTGCTGGGTTTGCCAAGCCTAAACTGGACTTTGCTCCGCTTAGTCTCGATATCTCTGCCAAGAGATTGACTGTCCATGATGAAAATGTAGATCTGACAGCTTATGAATACAAATTGTTGGAATACCTAATGCTGCATCCAGGTCAGGTAATTTCGAAGACAGAATTGACTGAACATCTCTATGCTCAGGACTATGATCGCGACAGCAATGTTCTGGAAGTATTCATTCGTCGCCTTCGGCAAAAACTCGATCCTGATCAGCTTCTCAAGCCAATCGAAACTGTACGTGGTCAGGGTTATAGATTTTGTCTCGAAGAATCCTGATAAAAATAGACGAGAGGTGACGGCATATGTCGCCCCAAGTTTCCAATAGCAATTATTCTATTCAAAATCGCTTACTGATTTCTTTCAGTATTCTCCTATTTGTCTTTCTCGGCCTAACCGGCGTTGTACTGGATAGAGCGTTCAGTAATAGCATAGAGGCGGGCGCATCAGATCGCATGCAAGTTCAAATTTATCTTCTTCTGGCGGCAGCTGACGAGGATGGTGGCGAGTTCTATTTTTATGAAACCCTGCAAGAACCTCTATTTAATCAGCTAAATTCAGGTCTCTATGGATTTATTAGTAAGGCCAGTCTGGGCGAATTATGGCGAAGCGACTCGGCAGCTGCTTTTGAGTTTTCTGACACTGAGTTACTAAGACAGGCTGTAGCTGTTGGTGAAACCGTATTTTCGAAAACCTTGGATGATCAGAATCAGGAATTCTTTGTGCTGAGCTATGGAATCTTATGGGACGGAATAAGTGAGTATAGCTTCACAGTAATGGAGAATGCAGCTCCATATTATTCGGAGATTGGTAATTTTCGAACCAGCTTATGGGCATGGCTTGGCGGTGTCGCAATCCTGCTGTTATTGATGCAGGTGTTCTTAATGCGCTGGGGGTTGTCTCCACTACATTACATGGCAAAGGACCTAAAGGAAATTGAATCAGGCAAGAAGAATCAGCTGGAAGGTGGTTACCCAAAAGAGTTGCAGCGAGTCACAGATAACCTCAATTTGCTGATCGAATCAGAGCGTCAACAACAAGATCGTTATCGAACAACCCTTGGCGATTTGGCTCATAGCTTGAAGACTCCGCTCGCCGTCATTTCAGGAGTGCTTGATAAATTATCCTCCAATTCAACAAATTCGACCGAACAGGAATCCTTATCTCCAGAGCTTAAGTCAGTTGATGAGCAATTGGAGAGAATGAATCAAATCGTTAGCTATCAGTTACAGAGAGCGGTTAAATCAGATAATAAGAGCACTCTAAGCAGGCAGGTAAGCATCGAGAAAACTATAGAGAAAGTTTTGGATGCATTGGCAAAAGTTTATCGGGAAAAATCTGTTCAAGTTGAGAAAAACCTGGACCCTGCTGCCATCTTCAATGGAGATGAAAGAGATTTGTTGGAGGTTCTGGGAAATGTTCTGGACAATGCTTTTAAGTACGGAAAATCTCGAGTCAGGGTGGTAGTTAGCAATAATGGGGAACTCGAAGGACGAGAATTGGTTTCCATAGTTGTCGAAGATGATGGCCCCGGAATTGATAAAGGCAATCAGGAATTTGTTCTGCAAAGAGGTGCCAGGTCTGATACTTTAGTTCAGGGTCAGGGGATTGGTTTGGCCGTGGTGACTGATATTGTCGATAGTTATAAGGGGAAAATTTCTGTAGGCTCGAGCGGTTTAGGCGGCGCCGAAATTACAATCAGTTTTGCCGTGCTCAGATAACAGTGATCTCCTCAGTCTAAAATAGAAAGCCGCCTATAACCGCAAACAGAGTCATGATGAATAGAAACCACTTGATACTGTTTTGAGAAGCCTTTACGGCAATTTTTACAGCCAGATGAGCGCCTGTCATTGAGCCTATTGCCAGGATTAGACCCGGCACCCACCAAACCTGATCGAATATTATGAATACCATCAGAGCTACAGAGGTAAATGCCAATGCGCAAACTGTCTTTAGTGCGTTCGCTCTGAGCAAGTCATAGCGAAGCCCTCCGGCGAGCGCAGCGATCAAAATAAATCCTACTCCAGCCTGAACGAAGCCACCATAGACACCAGCTCCGAACAGACTCCACCATGCCATTGGCTTATCATTGGGTGACAGAGCGGGGGTTCCTTCAGGAGGTGCAATTACGTTTGGTCGCAGCAGTATAAGCGCTGACATCATTAATATTGTGGTCAGCAGCACGGGTTTTAGATAGAGGTTTGGAAGCAGGGCAGCTGCCACCGCGCCGATGACGCCACCGGCAATGGTAGGAACCAATATTGGAACTAGCGCGGGTCGGTCAAGAGCTTCATGTTTGTCGTAACCACGCAGGCCAACTAGGCATTGTAGTGTGATCGAGATTCTATTTGTACCATTGGCGATATCTGCAGGGATACCTAGCATCATCAGGGCTGGCAGGGTTAGATTGGAGCCACCGCCGGCAACGGTATTAATACCCCCGGCGAAGAAGCCAGTGACCACCAGTAAAAGTACTGAACCTAGAGTTATTTCCAATCTGGGATACCCGTTCGATCGTGAATTTTAGCGTTGCAGCTTGTTGTATCGGCGTGGGAATCACTGTATTGAATTGGGGTGAAAGTCGCAAATTCCCAGGCTGTTTGAATATCTGACTCAACATATAGGCCCAAACCCCGATTTGTGCCTAATTTCAGTGTGATATTGATCACATAATTGTTAAATAAGCCCCTGAAAATACACATAGTTTTAGCCCGATCACAGTCTTGTTTGCTGAGGCCTGTATGTTTAGGCTAATAGAAATAGGTTCCAGCTATTAATTTAGTGGGCTGGAGACCGACACACTATACAGATATTCAGATTTTACGGGGCTTGTAGCTTGATTTTCGTAGCCGTCAGATGGCCTGAAAATGGATTTGCAAAGCTTGACTCTCCAAAATACTGGAAGCAATATTGGATATGATGCAGCGAAAACAAAAAAAGCGTAACAAAATCAAGGGATTCTCCCTGATTGAGCTACTGGTAACAGTGGCCATGATGGGGATTTTGTTAGCGCTGTCGCTTCCAAATTTTCAGGACACGATCGAGGGTACCCGAAGCGACTCCCAAGCGAAGCTACTAATTACCACGCTCAACCTGGCCAGAAGCGAAGCAATCAGGCGCGGTACCGAGGTTTCGATCTGCCCAAGTGACGATAGTGTTGACTGCGATGCTGGAACCTGGACCGATGGCTGGATTGTCTTCGTCGACGTCAATGAAGATGCCGACGGTGATGGTGGCTCAATTGATGGGGGTGACATCGTCATCAGGGTCTTCGATTCCTTGGGGGGCGACAACGCGCTGGTAGGCTCAGTTGACTTGTTTCAATACAATGCGCGGGGCTTCAGCGAGACCGGTGGGACACAAACTCTGACACTAACTCCATCATCGGGCAATACCGATAACGCCCGCTGCGTTGAGATAGGCCCTTCGGGCCGACCCCGACGAATTGAAGGTGCATCGTGTTAAATCGAGCCCCAAACAGAATTGAACGCAGACAGAGCGGAACTACCTTGATCGAGGTTGCGGTAGCTCTACTGGTTTTGTCTTTTGGAATGTTGGGTATCGTCGGTGTTCAGGCGGTGAGCCTGAGGGCGAATCAGAGCGCTTATTTTCGAACAATTGCAACAACACTCAGTGTGGATGTGTTGGAAAGAATGCGAGCAAATCTAGTGGGTGTCGAGAACGGAGATTATGACGATGTGGCTGGTGCGGCAACGGCGGCTTGTTTCTCGGTCGGAGGTTGTACCACTGCACAGATGGCCGGCCAGGATATTCTTGATTGGTCGGCGCTGGTAGCTGCAGCACTGCCTAGTGGAGACTCTGTAGTCTGTCTGGATAGCACGCCGGAAGATGGAACAGCTGCGGCCAACGCCTGTGATGGTGGTGGCACCGTCTACGCCATCAAAATATGGTGGGATGATAATCGAGATGGCACGGCAGCCACTTGGTACAGAACAAGTTTTAAGCCACTTTAAGCTAGCGGCATGATTACTAACAAGAATAGTGAAATGAAGATCTAATGATGAAAAAGGGATTGCTCACAATGCGCTACACGAAGGGCCTCAGTCTTATTGAGCTGCTTGTAGCTATGGTTCTGGGGCTTACCGTCACGGCAGGGGTGATTCAGATATATGTGGACAGTACAGTTTCAGAGCGAGATCGAGAGGCAAGACAGAGAATACAGGAAGGTGGACGTTTTGCTACCAGCTTTCTCAGCCAGGAGATTCGCATGGCGGGGTATCTCGGCTGTTTAGGATCTCTGGAGGGCTTAAGCATAAACAGCACCCTCGATGGCGCTCCCGCTAGTTTCCAGCCTCAGTTCGGAGTTCAGGGATGGGAGGCTGGAGGCACTAACCCGGCTACTATTAATAATAGCGCCGACGGTGTTGCTACGGTAAGTACAGCAGGTGGTGAGTGGACGAATGCTGCAACGGGACATGTTATTCCAACCATTCAGGCAGTACCAAACTCAGACATTCTGCGAGTTTGGGGTGCAGAAGGCACAGGAGGAGCGGTGACTGCCATTACCGAAGGTACGCCAACGACAATTCAATTGGAGAGTGACATTGGGGCAAGTGCTGACGATTTTCTTATCATTAGCGACTGTGAGCAGGCTGACTTCGTGCAGGCTTGCACAGTAGTCGCTGATGCTGGCCCTGCTACTACCAGCACCGTCACGCTAGCGACAAGCTGCAATCCGGGAAATGATGCAACATCGATCCTTAGTTCTGATACCACATTTGGATCGACTGAGGCTATGCGTTTGCAGGGAACAATTTTCTACGTTGGTAAGAGGAGCGACACGGCTACAAATCCGCCGTCTCTGTTTCGTCGCCAATTGAGTTCAACTGGAACAGCAGGTGCAGCGGAGGAACTCATAGAGGGTGTTGAGAGTATGCAGATTCTCTATGGTATCAATGTTGACCAGGATACTCGCAGTACCGTGGATGCTTATATCCCAGCGGATGCGGTCACGAATTTTCAGCAGGTTATAAGTGTGCGCATTAGCCTACTTATGCAGTCTGTAGAAGATGGCACGGTACCTTTTCCTCAGGAATATATATTCGATGGCATTACTTATGACGGGGCCGTTGGAAATGGTGCGCTTCCTACAGATAATCGGGTTCGCAGGGTATTTGTAAGCACTATTAGTCTGCGCAATCGGGCTCTCGGAACTTAGAGATTGATCACGGAATTTACCGACACTTTAGGTAGATTGGAGAAAATGAAAAAGCTAAATCGTCACAATAGGTATGCAAGGCCGCGCAAGCAAAAAGGCGCAGTGCTGGTGTTTTGTCTGGTTTTTCTGGCCATACTCACCGTTATGGGTGTGTCAGGGATGGAGACCACTATTTTGGAAGAGCGCATGTCAGGAAATATGCGTGACTACAATTTGGCGTTCCAGGCAGCCGAGTCAGCTCTGAAGGCTGGAGAAGCATGGTTAATCTTGCAGCCGCCAAATCTTCCCATCGTAAGTGCAGATGGCAGCACTGGGGTTTGGAGCGAAGATGCCATGGATCCATCGGTAGTTGACGGTAAGTATTGGTGGGATCATGTAAACATAAACCCTGCCTGGTGGGGAACTAATGGTTTGGCTATCACTAGTGTTGGAGATGTGGCATCTCAACCTACCTATGTAATCGAAGAATACAAGACAGTAGATTCTGGTCAGTCAATTGGCATCGGTGGAGGAGCCTTGGCGCAACCTCGAGTGTTTCATCGCATCACCGCCCGAGGAGTTGGCCTTAACGCGACTACCGAGATTCAAGTTCAATCAACGTTCGTACAATCCTATTAGTAAGTAATTCCGGGTGCACAGCGCTCTGGAGGCAATGATGACTATTAAACAGCAGATCAAATTTTTTCTTTCTTGGATGGCATCGGTCTATTTGTTAGCGATGTCCACCGGCGCGCAGGCCGCTGAAATGGCTTTGTCTGACACTCCGCTATTTCTCGGCACACAGATAGATCCGAATATCTTCTTCATGCTCGATGATTCAGGTTCTATGGACTGGGAAATATTGACTGCAGATTATGAGTATTACAGTGATTACTGGTCTTCAAGCAGCACGGTAGGAACCATCAATACGGGTTACTTTCGATCTTACTCATCTAGTGGTTCATCTTGTACAGGTACTCGAAACAACGCCTACCTTTATTCACGAACTATTAACACCGATAACGTCTATAACTCATGTAGCTATGGTGAGTTGGAAGAACATTCTGAGGCAATCACTCGAGATTGGCGTGTTCGTTCATCTTCCATGAATATAATGTATTACAACCCTGCGGCTACCTATTCTCCATGGCTTGGTTTTTCTGATGCCACTTTTACCAATGCTCGAAGTAATCCGCAGTCCGGTACTAGTGGATATTCGGTAACACGAGATCTGACAGGGTTTGTTTACGATGTTTGGGTCGATAACCTGGGTTATGACAACGATGATTCAGGGGGTACTGTCGAGGGGCCTAATAGTGTAACCGACGGTGCAAATGATCAGGTTGACCTCTGGGACAGCCACATTACCTATACAGTTAACGCATCAGATATAGATGTTGAAAATTTGACTACATCATTTGCCGGTGTGGATGGCAGCCCTAACTGTGATCTCGGTGATGCCAATGACACTCCTCAATATGATGATTGCTTCGGTACGGTTCGAACTACCCGCACCATTAATGGAGTGCTAGAAGATCCTTATGGACGCACTGTAAATGAAGCTAAACAGAATATAGCTAACTGGTATCAATATCATCGCCGTAGATCTTTTGTGATGAAATCTGCTGTAGCAAGGGTAATGAACGTTAACTCTTCTTTCCGTTTCGGGCTTAGCTTGCTTAATGAATACGGTCAGGTATTTGAGGAGGTTCCCGCTGAAGATGTTCTAAGCGAAGACTTTCCTACCCACAATGCCGCTGCCCTTGAGTCTATGTATGACTTCGAATGGGAAAGTAATGGCACGCCGCTGAGGAGAGGTCTGGAAAGAGTTGGGCGATACTTCTCGAATTACTACGCGGACTATGCTGATCCTATTATTTCTGACTGTCAGCAAAATTACTCCGTGCTGTTTACCGATGGTTACTGGAATGGAAGCGCGCCCTACACTGCAGCTATAGCTGATAACGATGGCGATGGCGCAACCGATACAGTAGCCGATGTAGCACACCATTTTTACAATACAGATCTTAGTGCCCGACCAAATGATGTACCAACCTCTCCAATAGATCAGAATGAAGAGCAACACATGGTGTCCTTCACCGTCGCATTTGGTGTTGAGGGTAATCTTGAAGACACAGACGACGATGGCTTGCCAAACCCGGAGTTGGAAGAAGATGGGGCGTGGAATAATGGCACCGTTGATTCAGATCCTGAGAGAATTGATGATTTGTGGCATGCGGCCTTCAATAGTAAAGCGAATTTCGTGTCCGCACAGTCTACGGAAGGTGTGGCTACAGCGATTGCAGAGGCATTGCTTGAAATCGCCGACCGAGTGGGTTCTGCAGCATCTGTAGCAACCAACACCGGCTCACTGAATGCTGGAAGCCACCTGTTTCAGGCCAGATTTGATAGTTCAGATTGGAAGGGTCAGTTATTGGCCTTTCAGATCAATCTGGATGGCTCAATTGAATCAAATGCTGACTGGGAGGCGGGGTCCAGAGTTAATGATCAAGACTGAGATACGGATAGAGAAATTATTACCTTTAATCCGGACGCGGATGTAATACCTGGTGGCGACCCGGAAGGGCAAGGCGTGCCTTTCAGGTTTCCTGCTGATTACACTGGGGCTGACCCCTTGGTTGAGATGACCACATCTCAAATATCTGATTTGATGACGCTGGCACCTTATGACTTAGCTACTGTTGACCTTGGTGAAATTTCTACGAATCAGGCTTTTGGGGCTGATGTAGTAGCTTACCTTCGAGGCGATGACACCAACGAAGGCACCGGGCAAGATTTTAGGATCCGCGGGAGTATTCTTGGTGATATTGTGAATTCCGACCCCAAGTTTGTTTCCAATCCTGTAGGAACCTACCCCGATAATCTTGAAGTGAAGTCATACAATGACTTTAAGACAACCCATGTCAACAGGGATGGTGTGGTTTATGTGGGAGCAAACGACGGTATGTTGCACGGCTTTGCTGAGGATACCGGTGATGAAATAATCGCCTACATACCGAATGCGGTATACGAGAGCCTCTATGAGCTAACTGACTCGGATTATGATCACCGCTATTTTGTGGATGCTGGGCCAAATATTATCGATGTGTTTCTGGACGATACAGATGATCCGGATAGTGCCACGGACGGAGTCTGGAGAACTGCTCTTGTTGGCGGACTTAATGGGGGTGGGCAAGGGATATATGCTTTAGATGTAACAGACCCTTCAATCTTTGATGAGGTCAACGCCGCGGATATTGTGTTGTGGGAGTTCGATGATCAGGATGATGAAGATTTGGGCTATACCTTTGGCCGGCCACAATTAGCAAAAATGGCTGACGGTACCTGGGCGGCAATATTTGGCAATGGCTATAATAATACCGAAGCCGATGGAACTCCGAGTACATCAGGTCATGCAGTACTCTACATAGTAGATGTAGAAACTGGCGACCTGTTGAAAAAAATAGACACAGGCGAAGGAAGTGCTACCACACCGAATGGCCTCGCTACTCCTCTACTAATTGATGATGATTCTGATTCCGTAGTGGACTATATTTATGCTGGAGACTTGCTTGGCAATATGTGGAAGTTTGATGTTGACGATGCTAGTACCTCCAGTTGGGGTGTCGACTATTCAGGAGCGCCTCTTTTCACTACAGATGCCAATCAGCCAATAACTTCACAGCCACAGGCAGCTTTTCATCCAGATAGCCTGGGCGGCTTCATGATCTATTTTGGCACCGGTCAATATTTGGAAATCACAGACAATGATCCTTTCGGAGAAACTACTCAATCGTTCTATGGAGTTTGGGATAAGAATCTTGGCTCATTGACGGCTTTTGATTCCAGTGATTTGCTGGCCCAGACCATCACCAACCAATGGGAAGAGTCTTTCGATACTAACGATGATGGTGTCGATGATGAAACTTATCTGCTGAGAAACGTGTCCGATAATATTATTGATTGGGATAGTCACTTGGGCTTTCAGCTTGATCTAATGCCTGAAAATGTTGAAGGTGCATCTAATACTGATAATTTCGGTGAGAAACAAGTTAGTAACGCCATTGTAAGAAATGGACGAATTATTTTTACAACCTTGGTTCCCTCTTCGGTTGAGTGTGAATTTGGTGGAACAAGCTTTCTCATGGAATTGGACTTTAGAGATGGCAGCGCGCTCGAATTCCCGGCCTTCGATTTAAATGGAGACGGTGAATACGATGGTGATGATACTGACGCATCGGGTCGTGCTTCGGATGTGGGCATCATGCCGACGGTAAGTATTCTTTCTGATGGCGCTCAGGATGTCGCCTTCGGCTCCGGAGCGAGTGGTGATATTGACGTCATTCAATTGAGTGTAGGCCTGGAGGCCTATGGTAGACAATCTTGGCGACAGCTGGAGTAGGTTTGCGGACTGCTTGAGTACATAGGATACACGTTATGAAAATACTTTCTTTCTATAAAATAGGAGTTATGGCAGCGCTTAAAGTGCTGTTATTAAGCTCTTTGTTTGGTTTTGCAGTATCTGTTAATGCGCAAGGTGTATTGACCCGACCTCAAACAGGCACGATGCAGGAAATGAGGCAGGATGATGGCTATGTGATTATCTCTGGGCAAAGAGTGAGCTTCGATAACGAGATTGTTCAGATTTACCTGAATGATGTATTAAGAGGGGCTGAAATTCTCGACGAAGGCATGGTTGTCCGCTACACTCTTGATAATCGAGGCTATTTACTCAGAGTAGAAATCCTCGGCCCAAATGAAAAACTACGGATGTTGGAGCAAAATTAGAGTTAGTCTCTAATTCCTATTTACTTCCAAGCAGGCAACCCTATGTCGAATTCGATACAGAGTAGTAAAAAACAGAACGGCTTTACGCTTATCGAAATTTTGATAGTGGTTGCAATTATTGGGATATTAACCATGGTTGCGCTGCCCGCATATCAGAATAGCGTTCTAAGATCCGGTAGAGCTGATGCCAAGACTGAACTGCTTACCGTGGCTTCAGATCAGGAGCGGTTTTTTTCTGCAAACAATTCATACTCCAGCGATGCCATTCCTTTAGATGGAGAGACTGCTAACGCTACCAGAATCACTCAGAACGGCCTTTATGAGATTAAGGTAGAGGCTTGCGGCGGGGGCACCCTTGCGACCTGCTTCATAGCCACCGCCACTATCGTTGTCGGTAGTGCTCAGGTTGATGATATCTGCGCCACGCTAACTCTTACCAGTACTGGTGTTCGAGGCGCTACAGGGACTGGAGCTACTACAGAAGAGTGCTGGCAACGCTAGTAGCCTGCATTTAGTTTGGCTTTTAGTCGTTCAGCACGGTTTTAGCAGCGGATTGGCCTACCTCGACTGTCCTCCTTAATACCATCACCGTTAGTATCGCCCGCTATTCTTACTCTTGCCGTCCGGTTAATGATTAGCTGATTTGCGAGTGCCGGGTTAACCTCCTTAGGGCAAAAAGTAAAATTCCCGTTCTGGTATCGCGTAAATCCGAGTTTGGTAATTTGAAGATACTGTCGATTTTGAAATGCCCTCCACATAATCTCACCTTCAAATCCATCGAAGCGGAAATACTGGATGAGAAAGTCGTCATCATCGATTTCTCGATTGCCATTTTCATCGCTAAAAACAATAACGCCATCTCTCCACTCTCCACTACACTGCAGTCCATCGTTGGAGCGACAGATTGTCACCAAAGTAGACCTTGTTATTGCTGAGGACTTTGCGAATTCTATAGCGGTAAGCATTTTTCTCATGGTGAGTTCGTTACGGTGCTTCTCGATCATATTTTTGAATCCAGGGAGGGATATGCTTCCGAGTATGATTAGGATAAGTATTGTTATAAGTGCTTCCAGTAGAGTGAAGCCAAGCTGTTTTAACATTCTGTATCCCCTCCCTGTGAACGACATAAGATTCATGTTCTAAGCATAGTCCAACTTAGAAAAATGGGAGAATTTTCAGCCAACTAGTGTAGTTAAATTGGGAAATCTAATTCAAAGCAGGTCAAACTCAGAGTTAGTCAAATGTCTCGACTATTGATGACGCTGAGTAGTTGAAGTGGCGGGGAAGTAGTGGCGCGCTGAAGTGGAGGATGTGCCGTGTGTGCGTAATAATTATTCTAAGGCTTTTAGTCCAGCCCCAGCTTCTTGAGTCGGTAACGCAGAGAGCGAAAGGACATGCCGAGTTTCTTGGCAGCAGCTGTTTTATTCCAGCGGGTTTCTTCAAGGGCTTTCTCAATAGCTTTTATTTCTATCGACTCAAGATGTTTTTCCAGAGAAAAGTCTTCAGTTATTTCAAGACTGCTTTCAGGTAGAGAACCGGCGCCGTCTTCCTCTAGGCCTGAAGGGACAGATTCAGTAGCTGCGCTCAGTGACGGCGTTCCTATGAATTCGAGATTAGATTCTCGGATGATATTGTCTTCACAGAGCGTCGCTGCTCTCTGCAAAATATTTTCCAATTCCCGGACATTTCCCGGAAATTGATATAGTTGTAAAGACTCGAGTGCTTCATCGCTTAAGCGGCAAACATCGCTGGCATTCTCATGTGCAATTTTGTTTAGGATGCTCAGAGCCAATTCTGGAATATCATCTTGCCTCTTCCGCAAACTAGGGACAGAGAGCTCGATAACATTTATTCGAAAGTAGAGATCCTGTCTCATGTGCCCCAATTCCACTTCCTTGGCCAGGTTTTTATGGGTGGCACTCAAAATTCGAACATCTATGGCTTCTTCATTTTGAGATCCAACAGGTCTCACAGCCTTTTCCTGAATTACTCTCAATAACTTTACTTGGGTGTGAAGAGGCAGGTCGGCAATTTCATCGAGAAATAGGGTGCCGCCGTTCGCGGCTTGAAATAGACCATTCTTATCCTGGTCAGCTCCTGTAAAACTGCCTTTCCGGTGACCAAATAACTCGCTCTCAACTAAATCGTCTGGAATAGCAGCGCAGTTTACGGCTATGAAAGGCGAGGTTCGGCGCGAGCTTTGTAGGTGGATTGCTCTTGCTGCCAGTTCTTTACCGCTACCTGACTCTCCGCTGATGAAGATGGGAGCCTGACTTCGGGCAAATTTCGCAATCTGCTCTCTTAGCTGAACTATCCTTTCTGACTGCCCTGTAATCGTTGGAGCCGACGTCGATATGCCTGGTGACGGATGCTCGTTTTGAGAGTCATTGGAGTGACTCAGGCGCAAAGCCGAGGTAACCAAATTTCTTAGTTTTTGCAGGTCTACTGGCTTTGAAATGAAATCGAAAGCGCCACTTTTCAGTGCTTTTATTGCTGTCTCAGTTGTACCGTGTGCAGTAATCACTGCAACTGGAATCTGGTTATAGTCTTGTTGGATATATTCCACCAATTCAAGACCATTGCCATCAGGAAGTTTCATATCCGTTAGGCAGAGACTGAACTCTTCTGTGGAGAGTAAATATCTTGCCGAAGCTAAATCTTCCGCACTGCTGGTGGCGAGAGACATACGTCCAAGAGTAATTTCCAGCAATTCTCGAATATCTGGCTCATCATCAACGATAAGGACTCTATCTTTCATCACCTTAGTTCTTTGCGAGTTTTAGCGAGAGGCATTAGTTCATCACGCGATCTGGGTTGCTGAAATAGATAGTAAAACAGCTTTTCCCGTCCGCGGTTCTGCTATACGCCAGTTGTGATTGATTAGCTTCGCACAGTTCCTTCGATATATAAAGACCTAGCCCAGTACCACTGGACTCAGTTGTGTGAAATGGTTCGAACAATTGTGACTCAGCCTTTTCAGATATGCCTTCGCCATCGTCGATGATGTGCAAGAAAGGTTGCTCGTCACTGTTTTTGGTGTCAATACCGGCGATAATTTTAAGTGTAGCCTTTCCGGTATTCTTATGGCTGTAGCGTAAGCCGTTGTCAAAAAGATTATTCAGAACCTGTTCTAACTGGCCTTCAATAACGTTAATCATTATGTCGTCAGGATTAATCTCGCATTCCACTTCATCACATAACTCATGTGTAGCTCTATAGTTTGCGATAAAGCTCCCCAGCCATTCCTTGAGGTGGAGCTTCTTCGCTGTCGTATCGTCATGTCTAGAAGCATCGAGTACGTCTTCTATAATCAAGTTAACCCGATTGCAGTGGTTGAGAACTATCTCAACCATTCTGCGATCATCCTCGTTTATCGATTCGGATTCGTGTAATAGCTGGCTTGCGTGACTAATTGCGCCAAGAGGATTCCGAACTTCATGGGCAATGCTGGCAGTGAGGCGACCCAAAGAGGCAAGTTTAGACTGACGAACTCGTTGTACAATTTGTCTATTGTCTTCAAGAAAAATAAGAATGTCGGAATTTGGATCAGGTCTTAAGAATGCAAAACTCAATTGAATCTGCCGAGACGAACCGGGCAGACTAAACGGCTGCGGTTCTCGCTTCGCATTTATCTTCCAAAGTTTTATCTGGTCGGAGATTGCTACGGGTAGCGTTAGGGTGCTCTCCGGATTTAGATGTGACTCGCCCAAGGGTGTTAGAATTTTTTGTGCCGATGAATTCGCACTGATAATCTCATGATCAGAGCTCACCACGACGATACCGGTTCGCATTCTTTGGATGATCTCATTATTGAGTTTCTCCAAATCGATAATGCTTTTCGCCTGCTCGTCAGCTAATTGAGCTGTCTTGTAACTCCTGACAGTTACAGTCTGAATATAGAGCGAAGTTGCGAATAGGATAATTCCTAAAATTCCGGTTTGAACAAACTGATTAGGTCGATCTTCTATAACTAGAGCGAGATAAAGTTCGCAATAAATTATGGACAGCGTAGCCACGGCTGCAAGGAAGGTGCTAATTCGGCCCCTTATAAGGATGCTGCCAGCAGCCATGGTTACAATTAGCAATAGGCCGAGTCCGCTTACTACGCCGCCACTGCTAAAAATGATCAGCGTGAGAGCAAGGATGTCTATGATTAGAGCACCGGAGAGTACTTGTACATTGGTTGCTAATCTTGATCCGGATGTGCCGAAGAAGGTTACTATCACGCCGAAGATTGTATAAATAATACAAATTTCGACAAACAAGCTTGAGTCATAGGCGCCCAGCAGAGTGGAGCCAGGGCTAAGAGATGTAACCAGCAGTACTAGCGGCAGGACAATTCTGTAGATGTTGTAAACACCAGAAACATCGCGCAGTTGGTTAGAGTATTGTTCCGTTCTTTCGACCATAGTTTCCGTTACAATTGCATTTCGTACCCGATGGAATTCGATATAGTAGTATCGGTCAATAGCTGTCACGGTTAAGGATTGTGACTCACGCCTAATCTGATTCGGCTTAATCAGCTAAACTAAGCCAAGGATACCAGTTAAGAGAGAGATATGGCGCAACAATTAACAATAGTAATGGCTCAGCTAAATTTGCTGGTTGGTGATATCGAGGGAAATACCCAGAGAATTATCGAGAGCGCCAAAACGGCAATATCTGAGCATAATGCCGATCTAATTGCTTTTCCCGAGCTCGCGCTAACTGCATATCCACCTGAGGACTTGTTGCTCAGGCCTAGCCTCTCTCTTCGTATTGAAAAAGCGCTAGAGTCCATAATTCAATGCGAACTACCGATCTACATGGTAATTGGTTTTCCGCAGCATGTTGGAGATCAGCTATTTAATGCCCTAACTGTCATCAAAGGCAAGAGCCGACTGGGAACATATCAAAAACAGTGCTTACCCAATTATCAGGTTTTTGATGAACGACGATATTTCTCGGCGGGAAATTCTTCCTGTGTTCTGGAAATAGCAGATGCGCGAATAGCGTTTACAATTTGCGAAGATATGTGGGAAGCAGAGCCTGTTGCTCAACTAAAAGACTCAGGTGCTCAGTTGCTGATTAATATTAACGCATCACCCTATCACTTGAACAAAATTGAAGATCGTAAGCAGTTGCTCAACCAAAGAAGTCAGGAAGGTGGCATCCCAATAGTCTATGTTAATCAGGTAGGCGGGCAGGATGAACTTGTATTTGATGGAGGCTCAATGGTGATGACCAGCCAGGGAGATTGCCACTATCTAGCGGATAGCTTCAGAGAAGGCCTGTATCCAGTATTAATTGATTTGCCAAGCTCATCGCAAGCTAGTGAAATTCCCGAACAATATATTGCGCAGCCACAGTCGGTGGAAGCACAGGTATACGATAGTCTGGTGCTTGGAGTGAGGGACTATGTGAATAAGAACAGGTTTAAGGGAATCGTACTCGGTCTCTCAGGAGGTATCGACTCTGCTTTGACTCTTGCTATTGCGGTAGACGCTCTTGGAGCATCCAGAGTACAGGCAGTAATGATGCCCTTCGAGTATACCTCGCAACTCAGTTTGGATGCCGCTCAGCAGCAAGCCGTCAAGCAGGGTGTAAACTATCAAGTGATTCCAATTAGCAATATTTATGACGCCTTTATAGGTGCTCTCGAAGGCGAGTTTGCAGATACCGATGTGGATGTGAGTGAGCAAAATATTCAGGCACGTTGCAGGGGTGTTCTTCTCATGGGGATATCGAATAAAAAGGGACTTCTTGTGCTTACCACTGGGAACAAGAGTGAGATAGCAGTTGGGTACTCGACGCTTTACGGAGATATGGCAGGCGGCTTCGATGTGCTTAAAGACGTTTCTAAAACCTTGGTATATCGGCTTGCCAGTTTTCGCAATGAAAACTACGGAGACACAAACGAAGAGATCATTCCTCAGAAAGTTATTGACCGTCCTCCATCAGCTGAACTTGCTCCTGGACAGGAAGATCAGGATAGTTTGCCGCCCTACGATGCACTGGATCAAATTCTTGAACTTTATGTGGAGCAGGACTTTAGCGCTGAAGCAATTATTGCCAGAGGGTTCGATGAGCTTGTAGTTAAGAAGGTATTAAGGTTGGTAGACCTTAACGAGTATAAGCGGCGCCAAAGCCCTATCGGAGTTCGTTTAACTCAGCGAGGATTCGGAAGAGACAGGCGTTATCCTATAACTAATGGCTGGTCACTTGGTGAATAAGTAGGATCAGAATTGGTTCAACGGGGTTGTGAGCTAGCAGCCCCTGATCTGTTATTGTTTGGTCGCTGCACCTGGTTTTGACGCTGTCTTAACACGTTTTCATTTTGCCGAATCACTTCCTGTATGCGCCTCCTTTCATCGTTTGGCTGCGCGCTATTTCTCTGTTGGCTTGATTGTTGAGAGCGTCGCTCAAATTGTTCAATTAGTCTGCGTCTCTGTTCCTCGGGGAGATTCCTGAAGCGTTGCTGTGTATTTCGTAGTCGGCGCTGTTGAGCCTGATTGAGAGCATTGAAGCGCTGAAAACGTTGATTGATTTGCAGTTTCTGCTCTCGGGAAAGATTTTGAAAGCGTTGTTGCTGACGTTGTGCCTGAGATCTTTGTTGAGGAGGCATTTGCTGCCACCGAGTGGCGCCTCTTCTTAGTCTTTGTTGTCTCTCGGCAGGAATGTTATTCCACTGAGATTCCAGTTGCTGCAAAATTTGCCTCTCTTCTAAAGAGAGATCGGTCCAGTTAATTTTTTCCTGTGCATTGCTGAGGCTACTTAAGGAAAGCATCAGCAGGCTTGCAAGGACTAGTAATAATTTCTTAATCATTTCCATTCTGTGTCGTATTAGAGTTGTTGTCTGAACCTGAAGAAGCCTCTAGCAATTCCTGAAACCCTTCGCTTAATAAACTTTCTGGTCCGATCCATTCACCTGCTTCTGTTTCAAACTGCCCTAGAAATTCAAGAAATTCAAGGTCAGGAGCTTCCAGTTCTTGAGGATTCTCAGCATCTGACTGACTGCTGATTTCCTCAGCTGCCTCGATAGTAGGTTGTAATCCTAAACCCATAAAGCAGCTCGTCAAAAACAAGTATCCTTTGCTGCCCAATCTATTCTTTGCAATTCTGCCCATGAAATCTCTTTGCTCATGATCAATTGACTAGAGCATTATCGGTTAGCCACTCGTAGAATTCCAGATTCTCATAGAGCTCAATGTCTTCAGCTGAGGCTATCAAAGTTAATTCAGTTTCTAGTGGAAGAGCTAGCTGTCGCTCAGGATCATCTCTTAAGCTGGAAATATCAAATGTTGAAGCTACGGTAAGCATTAAACAGGCCGTGGCGAACACGCTCGCTGGGACAGTTAAATTATCAACTCCGAGAGTTGATTTTAACCAAGCCTGAACCCTGTCTGTCAGAGGTAGTTCTCTTGCGGCATTTTTTTCTTCAAGCTTGGCCATAGCTTGTGCGCGAATCAGGTCCAGCTTGTTTTCTATCTCCCGGGGAACGGTAGTTTCTTTCTCAAGGGTGTTTACTACTTCCTTGGTCAAAGCTTCTGGAGATTTGCTAGCCGCAGTTGAGGCTTGATTCAAAGCCTGAAAACGAGCTGTTTCAAGATTTTCCAAAACGGATTGGGGCAACCCCTCAATGCTCGAATCGAGGTGTTGGCAAATTCTATTAACAAATTCCTGTTCAGATAAATTACTCATGGCCAATGCTCACCAAGTTGTTCTCGTAGTTTGTGAATGGCGCGGGAATAGTGAGTTTTTACACTACCCTCTGCGCAGGCCATGGCTGTTGCTGTTTGTCTAACATCCAAGCCTTCCCAGGCGCGAAGCAGAAATGCTTGCTGCTGCCTTGGAGGAAGCCCTTCCAATGCTTGCTGAAGGCGCTCCATGCTTTCACCGGTCTGAGTTTCTTCAAAAGGGCTGCGTCCATGAGGGTCCGGAGCAGTCTGAATGGGATCTTCCATTTCCTCGTCGGGATTCAACCAACTCTTATAGCGGTTTCTTACCTTGTTTCGGCGATGAAAGTCGTTAATACGGCTATTGAGAATGCGATAGAACAGAGGAGTCCAGTCACTCTCCTGCTTGTCTGAATACTTCTCTACCAGTTTGAACATGGCATCCTGAACCAGATCCAGAGCATCTTCAGCATTTCCGGTAGAGATCTGAGCTATTCTGAATGCGCGAGACTGTATGCTCTGCAAGAATTTATCGAGCAATAGCGAATTATTCAGGATTGAGTCTCCCAGTACGCCGCTGTATTCGATCACTACTATCTCCCCTGTGGGAATTGAGCAGCAATGATATTTCTATCGGCTTCTCTGCGCTCAATATTACTCTATTCAGTCTAGTAACGCGGTAGGGAGCGATTGGTTTACAAGAAATGTGATTAATCGAGGATGCCGAGAGTAAGGATATTTAGCCAGGAACGCTGTTCTCCGGATCGGTCCTGCGCGTTGATGATTTCCTGAGAGCCAGAGTTTCTGGGCCTTATGGTAGGGGCTAGTGGTGGATCTATGCGATTGTCGCCCAGCAGGCCAAAGCTGACCGTGTACAAGAGTGAGGGATTGGTAATTTCCGTACGAATGATGAATTCGCCATCCTCATCGACTGATGCGTGGTCTGGATAATTTTCCCGCAGCAGTGTTAAAGAAGTGTCGGCAAGGTCGTTCAGACCTAATCGAAGATAACTCTCGACCATAACCGCCATGCCATCGGCAACCGCCGGTGTGCCTTGAAAATTTTCAACTACATACTGTCCGCGGCGCAGAGCGGCGATATAGGCTCTTCGTTCGAGATAGTAATCAGCGACATGGATTTCATAGGCGGCCAAATTATTACGCAAGTAAACCATTCTCGCTCGAGCATCTGCGGAGTATGGGCTGTCTGGGTAGAGGGCCAGCAATTGAGAAAAATCGGAGAATGACTCGCGGGATCGTCCCGGATCACGTTTTGTGCCATCAAGTGGTAGGAAGCGATTGAAGAACCCACTCTCATCAGAGAATGAAGACAAGCCCTTCATATAATAGGCGTAGTCGATATTTGAGCTTTCTGGGTGGAGCCTAATAAAGCGGTCAGCTGCGGCGCGTGCTGCTTCCTGATCGGTGTTCTGGTAGTAGGCGTAGACGATTTCAATTTGGGCTTGCTCGGCAAAGCGGCCGAATGGAAATCTGGATTCCAAAGCCTGATAAGTGCTAATCGAACCGGAAAAATTCCGTGAGTTCAGTTGTTCCAGGGCGCGACGATAAAACTGCTCTTCAGTAGTGAGGCCTGAGAACTCATCTGCATCTTCGTCATCACCGCCGAACCAGGCACAGGAAGACAGGCTTAATAGCAAGACAAGCAGTAGTGGAAACCTTGTATCTAACTTTCTCAAATCAGCTCCGCCGATTAGCATTGGCCCAAAAAAGCGCTATTTAACCACAGCATCCTCTTCAAACCCATACCTTAGTTACTCAAAATTCTATGTTTTCTCTATCTAATTTTTGCACCTCTAGCCAGTTGAGCGAACGCTTCAACTAGAGAGTAATGGCGCTTAATCAAGTATCATAGCCTGATGTCTACACAAATATCCCTCAAGTCAGAAGTCACCGAGGAGCTCTCTGGTAATCGCTTAGACCAGATTGCGGCCAAATTGTTTCCAGAATATTCACGTGCTCGCCTGCAAATCTGGATAAAGGAAGGTAGCTTGAAGGTGAATGATGGAATTATGAAGCCTAAAGACCGAGCCTACCTGGGAGATTTGCTGGTAGTTGAGGCCGAGCTGACTGCAGAAGAGGCTTGGTTGCCAGAAAAAATGGCACTAGATATTGTCCATGAAGACGATCACTTACTTGTTATTAATAAGGCCAGCAACGTTGTCGTTCATCCAGCCGCGGGTCACAGTAAGGGAACCTTATTAAACGGCTTACTGCACTACTGCCCGTCACTGCAGGAACTTCCACGAGGTGGCATAGTTCACAGACTGGATAAGGACACTACTGGGCTAATGGTTGTTGCGAAAACCCTTATTGCTCATGCCTCCTTAGTAAATCAACTTCAGGCGCGAACAGTTAGCCGAGAGTATGAAGCAGTGGTACAGGGAGTGTTAACTGGCGGTGGAACCGTGGTCAAACCATTAGGGAGGCATCCGGCTAATCGAAAAAAGCGGGCAGTAGTGGAGGAAGGGCAGGAAGCAATCACTCATTATCGAGTCCTCAATCGTTTTAGGTCCCACACCCATATTCAGGTGAAACTGGAGACAGGGCGCACACATCAGATTCGTGTCCACATGGCAGCTCTAAATCATGCGCTTTTAGGGGATCCTCTTTATGGTGGCAGATTGCAGCTACCTGCTTCCTGTTCGAAAGAATTGGCAGAATATCTGAGAATCTTTAGGCGTCAAGCTCTTCATGCTCGTCGCCTGGCTTTGATCCACCCGGATTCAGAAGAAGAACTAAGTTGGGAAGCGGAAACGCCGGAAGATATGATCGAGCTAATGGAATTACTTAGGCTGGATATGCACCCAGAACAAGGAAAGTAGCAAGCCATGGCTATCCATAGTCTGCCTTGGTCCGTACCGGCTAATATCAACGCTTTCTATACATCAAGAACAGATGGATTTGGCTCGCCACCCTATGACAGTTTTAATCTCGCTCACCATGTTTCTGACAGTGAAGACACAGTTCTAAAAAACCGAGAGAAATTGCAGTCTCTGGTTCCAAAAGCTAGGCATTGGCAATGGCTTGAACAGGTTCATGGAACTGAAGTTCTGCTTATTGATGATGCTAATGCTCTATCTCAACAGGAACTTACTGCAGACGGTCTAGTATGTAGAGTGCCAGGAGTAGTCTGCTGTATATTGACTGCAGATTGCCTGCCTGTCTTCTTCGCCGATCGGTGGGGGCGGGAAGTAGCCATTGCCCATGCAGGATGGAGAGGTTTGGCGGGAGGAATTCTCGAAGCAACAATCTCAAAGATGGATGCGGAAGTTGAAGATGTTGTGGCCTATCTGGGACCAGCTATCGGCCCTTGTCATTTTGAAGTGGGTGCTGAGGTCCTAAAGGAATTTCTTTCCGAGCCAGCAGAGCCCGAAAACCAACTTGAAGTCATGGCATGCTTTTCGAAAGTTCGAGGTAGTGAACCCCCTGAGCAGAAGTATCTTGCTGACCTATACGCTCTTGCTTCCCAGAGACTAAAAAGATTGGGAGTGACGCAAATATCAGGTGGTGATAGTTGTACAGTCTGTCAACAAGAGACTTTTTTCTCCTACCGCCGTGACGGCGAAACCGGTCGAATGTTAAGTGCCATCTCCTTCGAATAAAGTTGTATTCTACAAACAGAATCGATTTGTAGAAGAGTATCAAAAATCCCCCATATACCTCTTAAGGTGAAAATCGGCTCTTCCAGTACGGGCATGCATATTAAAACTGTTATGTTTTCTTGTTAGGCTTCGGCCTTAAATGCGTTTCCCTGATTTCTCCCAATCTTTCCTTAAATTCTCCATTATTAGACTGCTGAACCAATGATTGATAGAGATCAAATTTTCGTCTCTGATTGTTGAATATTTCGCAAACGCCCCAATTTATACTGGTAATTGAACAATTAAATGGCTATCCCATGGGCTGAACTGACCATGGATTGCGACGTGGAAACAATATGCGAATAGATAAACTGACTAGTAAACTTCAATCTGCCTTGGCAGATGCTCAGTCGCTCGCACTGGGAAAAGACAATAATCAAATTGAGCCTTGCCATCTGATGCTTGCCTTGATTGATCAGAAGGGGGGATCTGTAACTCCGCTTCTTTCACAGACTGGGTTTAATCTTGTCGAGTTGCGAAACCAGCTCCAAGGGCTCGTGGATCAATTGCCTGAAGTAACGAACAGTGAAGGGGAGATATCTGTTTCTCCAGATCTCGCAAAGCTACTCAATCAGGCGGACAAACTCGCGCAGGAAAAAGGTGACTCATTTATCTCCAGTGAAACCATTTTACTGGTGGCCATGAAAGACAAGGGAGAACTGGGAAAAGTTCTGAATTCCTTCGGTGTTTCATTGCAGGCATTGGAAAACTCTATTTCGAATCTCAGGGGTGGAGAAAATGTAACTGATGCTGGTGCTGAAGATTCCTGGCAGGCATTGAACAAATACTGTATCGACCTGACTGAGAGAGCAGAAAATAGCGCTCTGGATCCAGTAATTGGACGTGATGCGGAGATTCGACGAACTATTCAGGTGTTGCAGAGAAGAACCAAGAATAATCCAGTTCTTATCGGAGAACCTGGGGTTGGTAAAACTGCAATTATTGAAGGTTTGGCGCAACGAATAGTCAATGGTGAAGTTCCAGAAGGTTTGAAGGGGAAAAAGATTTTGGCATTGGATATGGGCTCCTTGATTGCCGGAGCGAAATTCCGCGGTGAATTTGAGGAACGTCTCAAGGCAGTGCTTAACGAATTGTCCAAGCAGGAAGGCTCGATCATCTTGTTCATCGATGAAATGCACACCATGGTTGGCGCAGGTAAAGCTGAAGGTGCTATGGATGCAGGAAATATGCTTAAGCCCGCTCTTGCACGTGGTGAGCTTCATTGCGTGGGTGCTACAACTCTCGATGAGTACAGGCAATACATAGAAAAAGATGCAGCACTTGAGCGTCGGTTTCAGAAAGTTTTAGTAGAAGAACCTTCAGAGGAGGACACCATCGCAATTCTACGCGGGCTAAAGGAACGCTATGAGGTTCACCATGGTGTTGATATTTCTGATGCTGCGATTATTGCCTCTGCAAAACTTTCCCAGAGATACATTACAGACCGTCAATTACCGGACAAGGCTATCGATCTTATTGATGAGGCGGCTAGTCTTATCCGCATGGAGATCGACTCCAAGCCAGAGGACATGGACAAGCTGGAAAGACGACTAATTCAACTCAAGATCGAACAGGAAGCGCTTAAGAAAGAGGATGATCCGGCTTCGACTAAGCGCAAGCAAAAATTAGTGGAAGAAATCTTGGAGCTAGAAAAGGACTACGCAGACCTTGAAGAGATCTGGAAAGCCGAAAAGGCTTCTCTGCAAGGGGCTCAAACCGTTAAGAGTAGCCTTGAAAAGGCGAGACAGGACCTGGAGGCTGCGAGTCGCTCTGGAGATCTGGCGCGCATGTCAGAACTTCAGTATGGCGTAATTCCCGAATTGGAGAAAAAGCTTGAATCCGCGGATGAAGCCGAGGTGGCTGAAAAGCAGCTTTTGAGAACGAGAGTTACAGAGGAAGAAATTGCAGATGTTGTATCACGCTCTACAGGCATTCCTGTCAGCAAGATGCTGCAAGGCGACAAATTGAAGCTGCTGGCTATGGAAGACGGTCTGCATAAAAGAGTAATAGGACAAAATGAAGCGGTGCAAGCAGTTGCTAATGCAGTGAGAAGGTCACGTTCTGGACTCTCCGATCCAAATCGACCTAACGGTTCATTTCTGTTTCTGGGGCCAACCGGTGTAGGTAAGACGGAACTGTGTAAAGCTCTGGCAGAGTTCTTGTTTGATACAGAAGAAGCCATGGTGCGGATCGATATGTCCGAATTTATGGAACAGCATTCAGTAGCGAGATTGATCGGTGCGCCTCCTGGATATGTAGGTTACGAAGAGGGTGGCTATCTAACTGAAGCGGTGCGACGCAGACCTTATTCGGTTCTGCTGCTCGATGAGGTAGAGAAAGCTCATCCCGATGTGTTTAACATACTCCTTCAGGTTATGGACGATGGTCGTTTAACTGACGGGCATGGAAGAACTGTTGATTTCAGAAATACAGTAATAGTAATGACCTCAAATCTTGGTTCGGATCGAATTCAGGAAATGATGACCGAGACTACAATGGATGAGAATCTGTATGAGTCTGTGAAGAGCGCTGTTCTGGAAAATGTTGTTAAGCATTTTTCTCCTGAATTTGTTAATCGAATTGATGAAACAGTAGTGTTTCATCCACTTCAGCAACAGCAAATTCGAAGCATTGCAGATATACAGATTCAGATACTGAACCGCAGGCTAGCTGATAGTGAATTGTCTATTTTGGTTTCCAATGAGGTGATGGAGCATATTGCTCAGGTAGGCTATGACCCGGTTTATGGTGCGCGACCACTGAAGCGGGCGATACAGAACTTGATTGAAAACCCCTTAGCTCAACAGGTACTGCAGGGGTCCTACGTGCCGGGGGATGTAATTCAGCTGGATTTGGATGGCAGCAAAGAGCTGGTATTCACAAAAGCTCTCAAGCAGGTTGATTCCCAGGTCGCTTAACGCAGCTCTAAGCTATAAGAGCTTGACTTTCCTCAAATAAATGGCAAAATCCCCTTGCTCGAGCTGGCTGAGCAGATCAACCCCTACTCAGCCCGCTGCAATCTGAGTGCCGCAACCCGGTACACCGACAGATTGCTATCTAGGTGTTGGAAAACATCCACCTATGGCTCCTATCACGTTATCGCGTACGGGGCCGACAAGAAGCGAAGAAGCATGGTTTTCATGCTTTAGTGACTTGCGCAAACTTTTCATAACACACAGAAATTCACGTCTGGCGTAGTGCTGGCTTGTGGTTTTTGCTATTTACGAGCTTAAAAGATAAATAGATTGAGATCAGGCGCCGGTGCCTGGCACAGTATTTAGAGGCTATTAAAGTGGATCAATTATCAGGTGGTGAAATGCTGATTCGTGCTTTGCACGATGAGGGTGTTGATATCATATTCGGTTACCCCGGTGGTGCCGTTCTACATATATATGACGCGATTTTCAGGCAGGACGACGTTGAGCATATCCTCGTCCGCCATGAGCAGGCTGCAACGCATATGGCTGATGGCTATGCGCGTTCGACAGGAAAGCCAGGAGTCGTCTTGGTTACTTCGGGTCCCGGAGCAACAAACGCACTTACAGGTATTGCTACTGCCTACATGGATTCAATTCCTATGGTGGTGATTTCCGGTCAGGTTGAGAGCCGGCTAATTGGCTCCGATGGTTTTCAGGAAACTGACATGGTTGGTGTTTCCCGGCCCATCGTGAAACACAGTTTTATGGTACAAAAAGCGGAAGAGATTCCGGAGATCGTAAAAAAAGCTTTTCATATTGCTACCACTGGGAGACCTGGTCCGGTAGTCATCGATGTACCTAAAGACGCGACTGATCCCAAAGACAAAGTTGCCTATGAGTATCCTAGCGAAGTTAAGATGCGTTCCTATGCGGTTCCAGGCAAGGGACACTCTGGTCAAATTAAAAAAGCGGTCGATGCGCTTCTCTCTGCCAAGCGGCCGATGCTCTATACCGGTGGCGGAGTAATTCAGGGCGAAGGCTCAGAGCTATTAACAAAGCTGACCAAGAAACTCGGCTATCCGATTACCAATACACTAATGGGCCTGGGTGCCTATCCAGCATCCGACAAGCAGTTCTTAGGCATGCTCGGTATGCACGGCACTTACGAAGCGAACATGGCAATGCACTACTGTGATGTGCTGCTAGGTATTGGTGTGCGCTTTGATGACAGGGTAACGAATTCTGATGTAAACAAGTTCTGCCCGGATGCAACTATCTTGCATGTTGATATTGATCCCGCATCGATTTCGAAAACAGTTGCTGCCGATGTTCCTATAGTGGGATCGGTAACGGCAGTCTTGGAGGAAATGCTGTCTCAAATTGAAGACTCCAAACAGGAAGTAGATAGTCAGTCATTGGAAGTTTGGTGGAATCAGATTGAGCAATGGCGTGAGAAAGATAGTCTGGCAGTGGTTCCTGCTGAAGACGGCACCATCAAACCACAGGAAGTTGTGCAGGCTATCCATGAAATTACTAAGGGCGATGCATTCGTTTCTGTCGATGTAGGTCAGCATCAAATGTTCGCCGCCCAGTATTATGGATTTGATAAACCTCGGCGCTGGATTAATTCCGGTGGTTTGGGAACCATGGGATTTGGTTTTCCCGCAGCGATGGGAGTTCAGTTTGCTCATCCCGATGCGGTCTCTGTTTGTATTACCGGTGAGGGAAGTTTCCAGATGTGTTTGCAGGAGCTCGCGACCTGTATGCAGTATCAACTACCAATAAAAATAGTCTGCTTGAACAACCGCGCCCTTGGCATGGTGAAGCAATGGCAGGACATGCAGTATGGTGGCAGGCATTCTCACAGTACCTACGCTGAGTCTTTACCGGATTTCAAAAAACTCGCTGAAGCTTATGGTCATGTGGGAATAAAGATCGAGAAAAGTTCAGATCTTAAAGAAAAATTGGCTGAGGCTTTTGCGCTGACAGATAAGTTGGTATTCGTGGATGTGCTCGTCGATCCAAATGAACACGTTTACCCCATGGCTATAAAAGGTGGAGCCATGAAAGATATGATACTTAGTAAATCGGAGCGAACTTGATATGCGCCATATAATTTCTGTACTAATGGAAAATGAACCTGGTGCACTATCTAGAGTCGTGGGTTTATTTTCTCAACGCAATTACAATATTGATTCGCTAACTGTTGCACCTACTGAAGATCAGTCTCTTTCCAGATTGACCCTCACAACCAGTGGTGATGATCGTCGTATCGAACAAATTACCAAGCATTTGAATAAGTTGGTCGACGTGGTGAAATTAGTTGATCTAACTGAAGGCGCGCATATCGAGCGAGAGCTCATGCTAATTAAGGTAAAAGCAGCGGGAGCTCAGAGAGCTGAAGTTAAGAGAACTACGGATATTTTTCGCGGCCAGATAGTGGATATGACCGGTAATGTTTTTAGTATTCAGCTCACAGGAACAACGGATAAGCTTGACGCTTTTATTTCTGCGTTGGGTGAGACGGTGGTTTTGGAAGTTGCTCGAACTGGAGTGTCAGGAATTTCCAGAGGCGAAAAAGTACTCAGTCTGTAACAACCTTTCTTGTCACTCGACGAAAAAAACAGAAAAAAAAGGGTCGGAGTAAGCAGTTTCTATGAACTGTTTGCTCTAACCCTTACGCCCCTTTGGCTCTGCTTCTCAGCGAGCAGGTCTGTCCTAGATAACCTTTTTCATCGCTGTCATGTACTTTCTCAGTCGCTTGCCCACTACTTCGATCGGGTGGGAGCGAATACTTTCATTTACTGAAATTAATTCCGCGTTGTCGACGCCGTTGTCTGTTGTCTGTAGACCTGAGCCGATTACATCTGTATCAATCTTGTTCATGAAATCTGCAAGTAAAGGAACGCAGGCATGAGAGAACAGGTAGCAACCATATTCTGCTGTATCCGAGATTACCTTGTTCATCTCATAGAGTTTCTTACGACCAATGAGGTTGGCTATCAGAGGCACTTCATGAAGTGATTCGTAATATGCGGATTCTTCAATAACGCCGCTGGCAGTCATGGTTTCAAATGCAAGTTCAACACCAGCCTTAACCATGGCAACCATTACCAAACCGTTTTCATAATATTCCTGTTCTGGAATATCCATGTCGCCGGCAGTAGATTTCTCAAATGCAGATTCCGCAGTTGCTTCGCGCCATTCCAAAAGTAATTTGTCGTCATTAGCCCAGTCTTCCATCATTCCTGAAGAAAACCTTCCTTCGATGATGTCATCCATATGTTTCTGGAACAGAGGAGCCATGATCTGCTTGAGTTCTTCGGCAAGTTCATTGGCAACAATTTTTGAAGGATTGGACAAACGATCCATCATATTTGTAATGCCGCCGTGCTTAAGGCCTTCCGAAACAACTTCCCAGCCGTGTTGCATAAGCTTGGATGCGTAACCCGGGTCGATACCTTTTTCTAGCATGCGGTCATAACAGAGAATCGATCCGGTTTGCAGCATGCCGCAAAGGATTGTTTGTTCGCCCATCAAGTCTGATTTAACTTCAGCAATAAATGAGGACTGCAAAACACCTGCGCGATGACCGCCAGTCGCAGCAGCATATGCTTTCGCGATATCCATGCCGTCGCCATTAGGATCATTTTCAGCATGAACAGCAATCAATGTTGGTACGCCAAAGCCTCGCTTATATTCTTCTCGAACTTCAGTGCCTGGACATTTTGGTGCAACCATAACTACAGTTAAGTCGTCACGAATTTGCATGCCTTCTTCCACGATATTGAAACCGTGGGAATAGGCCAGGCAGGCTCCTTGTTTCATCAGAGGCATAACCTGACTAACTACAGGAGTGTGCTGTTTGTCAGGAGTCAGGTTCAGAACCAAGTCTGCAGTAGGAATCAATTCTTCATAGGTGCCCACTGTAAAACCATTTTCTGTTGCGTTCTTCCACGATGCTCGCTGCTCAGTAATGGCAGCTTCGCGTAAAGTGAAGGACACGTCGAGCCCGCTATCGCGCATATTAAGGCCCTGATTGAGGCCCTGGGCTCCACAGCCTACGATTACTACTTTCTTTCCTTCAATCTTGCTGACGCCATCGCTGAACTCACTACGGTCCATAAAGCGACATTTTCCCAATTGCTCCAGCTTTAAGCGCAGGGGTAGCGTATTAAAATAATTCATGGATTTGCTCCGATCTATTCATCTGAATTCCTCAGATAAAACTGTTTTTGAAGGGAAGGCTGAGGACTTTCCCTTCGAAATAAAATTGAGGCGCGATCATATAGCATCTGCTTTCTGGGGTAAATTGCTTGTTCATAAGAAAATAAGCCGGATTTACGGAAAATAGGACGGTATAATTCGAATCCTGCATTTTTGCTATGATTTATAAGCGCTTATAGAGTTCAGTAATGAGTGATGAACAAACAGAATTAGAGTCCGAAAGCATCCTGCCTATCGACGAGCATGAAGAAATCATCTCGGAAGGCGGCAAAAGCGTTCGCCGCCGTGGCATCTTCCTATTGCCAAATCTGATGACCCTGGGGGCTCTTTTTTCCGGATTTTATGCCGTTATTGCTGGCATGTCGGGTAATTTTAACGAGGCTGGCTGGGCCATACTGATCGCCGCCATTCTCGATGGTCTGGATGGCCGGATAGCCAGAATGACAAACACTCAGAGTGCTTTCGGTGCTCAATTCGACAGCTTGTCAGATATGGTTTCTTTTGGGGTGGCTCCTGGGCTAATAATGTTCAGTTGGGCGTTTGCTCCTTTGGGACGAGTCGGCTGGGCTGCGAGTTTCATCTACGTGTCCTGTGCAGCGCTTCGTTTAGCTCGATTTAATGTTCAACTAGGCACTGTTGATAAGAGATTTTTTCTAGGTCTGCAGAGTCCCTTGGCGGCGGGTCTGGTTACTTTTGTACCATGGGTCGCATACAAATATAGCGTAGAAGTAACACCACTAATTGCTTATCTTTCTGCGATATTGACGGTTTTCGCCGGGCTCTTGATGATCTCCAATTATCAATACTTCAGCTTTAAGGAACTGAACTTCAAAGGGACTGTGCCATATATGGTGTTCGTCTTTGCTGTTGTGCTGTTTGTAGTTGTAGCGCAA